>Ga0210400_10000039_pt1 | contig 219750 bp, 181 predicted proteins | sample IncBWH26MmetaG_FD_155456 | JGI IMG/M metagenome (GOLD analysis project Ga0210400, IMG submission 155456) | Forest soil microbial communities from Barre Woods Harvard Forest LTER site, Petersham, Massachusetts, United States - Inc-BW-H-26-M | ecosystem: Environmental > Terrestrial > Soil >... | reverse complement strand
CTTGATGCATGCACTGATTACGCTCACTCGCTGCAGTTCCTTCTGACTCAACGTGAATGTCTCCTGTCTCATGGGGTGACATTTTCACGTTGCCGTTAAGGGGTGACAGAATTATGGAGCTAAGACACCCGATTTGCCGCGCCTTGTGAAGCCGCCTCACTCTCAGTAGAATGTTTCTTCCACGTTTCGCGGAAATTCTCTTCTTCATTCCGGAGTCCTGAAGAATGGCGCAGTCCTACGATGTGGTTGTCATCGGAGGCGGTCACAACGGCCTTGTGAACGCCTCTTATCTGGCCAAAGCTGGGAAGAAAGTGCTGGTCCTGGAGCGCCGCGGCGTCCTGGGCGGCGCCGCCGTCACCGAAGAAATCGTCCCCGGCTTCCTCTTTTCGGAATGCTCCTACGTTGTCTCGCTTCTGCGGCCGGAAATCATTCGCGAATTGAATCTTCCCCACTACGGCCTGGAAATTCTTCCACTCGACGGCACTTTTTCTCCCATGCTCAATGGCGACTTCCTCTGGCGCGTCAACGACCACGCCAAAACTCAGCGCGAAATTCGCCGCCACTCGCGCCTCGATGCCGAAGCCTACGACGAATTTTCCAAGATGATGACGCCGATGTGCCGGTTCGTGAAGCCGATGCTCTCCATGATCCCCCCGGATCCCACAACGCTGAATCCGAAGGATCTCAAGCAGTTGCATTTTATGTTGCAGCGTTTTCGCGAACTCAGCTCTGATGAGCGCTACACATTGATCCAGTTGATGACCATGAGCGCCGCCGATTTCCTCGATCAGTGGTTTGAGACTGACGTCCTCAAAGCCACCATGTCCGCCTCCGGCATCATCGGCACGTTTCTCGGCATTCGTTCGCCCGGCACCGCCTATGTTCTGTTGCACCACTACATGGGTGAGATTGACGGGGCGTTTCGCTCGTGGGGATTCAGCCGCGGCGGCACCGGCGCGATCTCCAACGCGATCGGCGCGGCCGCGCGCGAATTGGGCGTTGAGATCCGCACCAACGCGCCGGTCGGGAAAATCTTAAGCAGACACGGCCGGGTCACTGGAGTCGCCCTTCAATCCGGCGAAGAAATCCGGTGTAACGTCGTTTCCTCCAGCGTCGATCCTCACCACACGTTTCTTTCCTTCATGGACGCCAAGGATCTGCCGAGCGATTTTGTGGAAAGCGTCAAGCGCTACAAATTTCGCGGTTCCTCCGGCAAAGTGAATCTCGCCCTCAGCGCGCTGCCCAACTTCAAAGCGCTGCCCGGACCCGGCGCGCACCTTCGCGGTGCGATTTCCATTTCACCCGGCATGGAATATATGGAACGCGCCTACGACGACGCGAAATACGGCCGCTACTCGCAGCGCCCGTACATCGATATGGTCATCCCCAGCCTGACCGATCCCTCCGTCGCGCCTCCGGGCAAGCACGTTCTTTCCTGCTTCGTGCAATACGCGCCGTACAAACTCGCCCAGGGCACCTGGGATGATCACCGCGAAGCCTTTGGCAACAACGTCATCAACACCATTGCCGAGCATGCTCCCAACATCAAGGACATCATCATCGAGAAGCAGGTGCTCACTCCGCTCGATCTCGAACGCGAGTTCGGCCTCACGCAAGGGAATATTTTCCAGGGCGAACTTTCGCTCGAACAACTTTTCTTCCTCCGCCCCGTTCCCGGCTGGGCCTACTACCGCACTCCGATCGATAATCTCTACATGTGCGGCTCCGCCACGCATCCGGGGGGTGGCATCATGGGCGCCAATGGCCGCATCGCCAGCCAGGTGATCCTGAAAAACTGGAAGAAGGCGGCCAACTGACCATGCCCCTCGGACAGAAGGTAGTTCTCATCGGCGGCGGCCACAACGCGCTGATCACCGCATTCTATCTGGCGAAGGGCGGGTTCAAGCCCACCGTCCTCGAACGCCGCGAACACCTCGGCGGTGGCGCCATCACGGAGGAATTTCACCCTGGGTTCAAAGCCTCCACGCTTTCGCACACTCTCGGCCCGCTACGCGCCGACATCGCGCGCGACCTGCAACTTGAGAAATTCGATCTCCACATCATCCAGCCGGAGCCTCGGCTTTTCGCTCCTTCGCTGGATGGACGCGGCTTGCTCTTTTATAACGAAGCCGCGAAAACCGCCGCCGCGCTGTCGCATCTTCCCGTGAAAGAGGGTGCGCGCTACACCGAATTCGCAGCGGTGCTGGAGGAAATGTCCGAAGTGTTTGGGCGCATCGCTTCCATCACGCCGCCGGCCATCGATCATCCTTCGCCGGAAGATTTCTGGAATCTGCTGACCACCGGCCGCGCGGTCCGCGGTCTCGGCAAGACCGGCATCTTCGATCTGCTGCGCTGGGGGCCGATGGCGGTCGCGGATTTTGTCGCCGAATTCTTCGATACCGAACTTCTGCGCGCCGCAATTGCCGCCCGCGGAATCTTCGGCGCAAATCTCGGTCCGTGGTCGGCGGGTTCAACGGCGCTCTTGCTGCTGCGCGCTGCTGCCGATCCGCATCCTGTCGGTTCGGCGGCCTTTCCGCGCGGCGGGCTTGGCGAGTTCTCTCGCGCGCTTGGCGAAGCCGCTAAAGCCGCCGGCGCCGAAATCCGCACCAATGCCGAAGTGCAGCAGATCCGCACCAAAGCCGGGGCGGTTTCCAGAGTTGTGCTCGCGGACGGCGAAGAGATCGCCTGCGAAGCCGTGATTTCCGGCGTCGATCCCAAGCGGACCTTCTTCCAGTTGCTCGATCCGGCGAATCTCGATCCCGTTTTCGCCTTGCGCATGAAGAACTTCCGCGCTTCCGGCAGCGTCGCCAAAGTGCATCTGGCGCTTGGCGATTTGCCGCACTTCACGTCGCTTTCCGATACGGTTTCGCCGGACAGCTTCCGCATATCGCTTTCCGGGCGCATTCACATTGGGAATGAGATTGATTACCTGGAGAAGGCGTTCGACGCCTCGAAGTACGGAGAGATTTCCTCCGCGCCGGTTCTCGACGTGACGATTCCCACGATTCTCGATCCGTCGCTCGCGCCGGAAGGGAAGCACGTGCTTTCCGCGTACTTCCAGTTTGCGCCGTACAAACTGAAGAAGGGAACGTGGAAGGAACGCCGCGGCGAACTGGCGAACAGCGTCATCAAGACGCTTGCCGCGTACGCGCCAAACCTGCCGAAGCTGGTGGAATCGGCGCACGTGATCACGCCGCTTGATTTGGAAACCGATTATGGATTTACTGGCGGCCACATTTTCCACGGCGAACTGGCGTTGGACCAGCTATTTACCATGCGGCCGATTCTCGATTGGGCGCGTTATCAAGCGCCGGTGAAAGGGCTTTTCCTCTGTGGCAACGGAACACATCCGGGAAATGGATTGACCGGCGCGTCCGGGGCGAACGCCGCAATGGAAATCATTCACGAGCTGCGGTAGCACAGGCTTTAGCCTGTGAACTCTTCGGATTTGAAAACAAACATGGCAACGATCAATCGAGAGAAGCTGAAGAAACTCCACGAGCGCGAAGCGAAGCGCTTCGTCGCGGAACATCCGCGTTCCGCGGAACTTTACAAGCGCGCGCAGCAATCGCTGCTGGGCGGCGTCCCGATGAACTGGATGAAGAAGTGGGCGGGCGAATTTCCGGTTTTTGTGACGAAAGCGAAGGGCGCGCACTTCACCTGCGCCGACGGAAAAGAGTACGTGGATTTGTGCCTCGGCGACACCGGCGCGATGACCGGTCATTCGCCGGACGTGGTGGCGGAGGCGGTGGCGAAGCGTGTGAAAGAGGGAATCACGCTGATGCTGCCCACCGAGGATGGCGCCTTCGTCGGCGAAGATCTGAAGCGGCGTTTCGGCTTGCCGTACTGGCAGTTCACGCTGACCGCGACCGACGCCAACCGATTTTCCATCCGCATCGCGCGGGAAATCACGCAGCGAGCGAAAATTCTCGTCTACCACTACTGCTATCACGGCACGGTGGACGAAACGTTTGCCACGCTCGAGAACGGCGTTGTCGGGCCGCGGCGCGGCAACATCGGCCCGCCCGTCGATCCGGTCGAAACCACGCGCATCGTTGAATTCAACGATCTCAACGCCCTCGAAGACGCGCTGAAGCACAACGACGTCGCCTGCATCCTGGCCGAGCCGGCGATGACCAACGTCGGCATCATCCTGCCCGACGACGGATATTGGAAGCAGGCACAGCAACTCGCCAAGCGGTATGGTTCGCTCTTCATCGCCGACGAGACGCATACGATTTGCGCCGGCCCCGGCGGCTGCACCGCGGCGTGGAAGCTGGAGCCGGACATGCTCGTCTTCGGCAAAGCCATCGGCAGCGGCATCCCCGGCGGCACGTACGGCTGCTCGGAGGAAGTGGCGCAGCGCATCTCCGCGCGCATGCACCTGGAGGATTGCGACGTCGGCGGCATTGGAGGGACGCTGGCGGGGAACGCGCTGTCGCTGGCGGCGATGCGGGCCACTCTGGAGCACGTGCTCACCGCGAAAAATTTCGAGAAGATGATGCCGCTCGCCGTGCGTTTCAACGATGGCGTTGCCGTGGAGATCAAGAAGCATGGCCTCGCGTGGAACGTGCAGCGCCTTGGCGCCCGCGCCGAGTACACTTTCTGCCAGCGCGCCCCGCGCACCGGCGGCGAATCGGCGGCCGCGGCGGATTTCGAGATGGAGCGGTTTCTGCACCTGTACGCGCTGAACCGCGGCGTGCTGCTGACGCCGTTCCACAACATGGCGCTGATGTGCCCGGAGACGACGTCCGCCGACATCGACCAGCACACAAAAATCTTCGCCGAAGCGGTCACCGAACTAGCCTCCTCGTAGGGGCGGCTTCAGGCCGCCTTCTTTCTTTTTCCCCATTATTCATTTGGTCTGACCAGGGGACCGGTATACTCCTCCCTCCCGGGGGGCGTCTATCTGCGGGAATAGTTGGGGTTAGAACGAGTCGACAGTCCGCAGTCGACAGCTGAGAACAAAACAAAAAGACGAGGAATCGGATTTTAACGCAGAGGGCACTGAGTTCGGAGACACATGAGGTCGCAGAGAAGGCGGGAGAGGATTCGGACTTGAGAAAGCGGACGGGCATTGCGGGGCTCACGAGGAGCGGTGATTTGGCGGTGGGGTGGGGGAGTTGGCGGCGGAATTGGGGGCTGCGGGTTGGGCTTGGTCCTGTGCAAAACGGGTGGCGGCTTCTTTGAAGGAAGGGTTGAGCTTGCCGTATTTGGGGTTGTAGGCGAGGTCCAGGGTTTTGAGGAGGGCGTGGGAGAGATTGTTGGAGTCCTGGCGGGCTTGCTTGCTGCCTTTGGAGGTGAGGAGGAGCTGGGCGAGGTAGCCAAAGGTGGCGGCGCGGCGGATTTTACTGCTGCTTCGGGCCGTCGATAGAGGCCAGTCCGGCGGCGATGCGCTCGCGGATGTCGGCGGGCAGGGTTGTGGCGCGCCTGGTCTTCAGGTCGATGCAGACACCCGTCAAGAACGTGCGGGCGGCAACTTCGCGGGTTTCCTGGTTTAGCATTTCGTGAAAAAAGAGGAGAACTTTCTCGCGAACTTCCTGGAAACCCGAGCGGATGGAGATCACGTCTCCGGCGAGCAATTCGCGTTTGTACTCGATGCGCTGCTCCACCGCCACCAGGCCGATGCCTTCCTGACGCAGACGCGAGGAGTGCAACCCCACCGAGGCCATCAGCTGCCAGGTAGCCTCGTCGAATTTTCCCACGTACCACATCACGTTCATGTGGCCCATGTGATCGCAGTGCCACGGATAGATGGTTCCCAGGTGCGTAAGAATGGGTTCCGCCATTGTTTTTTCACCCGCCGAAACAGCCCGCGAAATAATCGACGATTCCTATTGGGGCATTCTATATCGAGGAGGGGTGAAACAAGAATCTGTCGCGCCTACGGGGCTGAGTATGGGCGAGGCGCGGAAACTGGGGGTTACTGAGGGCGAGCTTCGATTTGCTTGCCGAGTTCCAGGATGGCGGCTCGATTTAGATTATTTTGCTCGAGGAGATCGGCGAGTTCAGAGTCCAGAAAGATGTGCCTGTCGACGACGAAGAACGCGCGCTCGCCTTGTGTGCGGAATGGACCATGAAAAGCAATCCCCTGAATCGTAAGCGAATCTATGACCGCGTCAACAGAGTTAAGCGCGGAATCAGTTCTGGACTTCGCCATGACAGGTCCCCCAAGTGGATACCAAATCTGCCTACTCTCCCAACTGGGCAGTAAAGCAAGATCATTGGCCCGCTTGCAGGGAGTCGGAATTTCCGACAGCGCGCCCATTGCGCCAGCGCATAGGTTCTCATGATTGATTAAACCTTCCATCGGGGAAAGACCTTAATCGGCATTCAGGTATTTACCTGAGATGCTCGGCGGGTGGCGCAAATTGGCTCCGTGAGGAATTTGTCGCACCTATGGCGCTTCGGAATTGTTTGGGGATTCTTCCCAGTGCTTACCCTTCGGCGATGCTCAGGGCAGGCGCACTAGGCTAACTTCTGGCGCGCCTCCGGCGCTCAGGAGGAGTGAAGCGGCGTAGAATGTCGAGATGTGGAGGCCAAGATGGAACTTTACATTTTCGGCAAATTCCTGGTGCTGGAGGGGAAGGAGAATGCGTTCGAGGAGGCGCTGGGGGACGTGGTGACGGCGACGCGGGCGGAGGCTGGGTGCACGGAGGTGCATGGGTACAGGGGGGTGCGGAATGCGCGGGTGTACTACCTGCATTCGCGGTGGAGGGATGTGGAGGTGTTTGAGTTGCACGCGAAGCTGCCGCATACGGAGAGATTTTTGGAGGTGGTGGAGAAGTTGTTGGAGGAGCCGCGGGATGTGAAGCGGTGCGTGAGGATCGTATGAGGAGAGTCTACAGTCTACAGTTTACAGTCTTCAGTTTGGGGAGAAGAGTTCGGAGGGGAAACGGCGAAGAGGGGAATTTCACCGCAGAGGACACGGAGAACACAGAGATCAGAATTGGGCAGAGGGAGAATCCGGTTTGGGGATATTTTTTTGCGGCGATGAATGTCGGAGCTGAAGCTCCGAACCCCTAAGAAAGAAAAAACCGCACCCTGGAAAAGCGCAAGGGTGCGGCACCCAAACAAAGAGGGGACCTACCCTATGCAAAAGGCGCATAGGGTAGGCCACCCGGAAGAATTGTTACTTGGCTGCGGGAGTGGAGGACGGCTGGCTGGCGGCGTTCTGGCCAACTTCGATCGAGAAGCGCTTGCCGCTGGGATAGATCGCGGTGAGGTTGCGGGCGCCGTCGGTGCCGGGAGCGGAGCCGTAGGCGTCTTCGTTATTTTTCGTGGTCTGCTCGGCGAGATGAGCCGGGAAGGTGGCAACGGCCTGCTTGCCCTGGAGAACGGTGACCTGCACGTCGGAACCGGAGCCTTCCCAGGTTACGGTGTAGTGGCCGGGGTTGAGTTCCTTGCCTTCGATGTTGACCTTTTCAAACAATTGGAGCGAGCCCTTGTTGGAATCGCCGGCGACGGCGGCCGAAGCGAGCAACAGCGCCGAGCCGAAAAATGCGAGCGAGAGTTTCGAGAGTTTCATGATAGTCCTTATAGTCCTTTCAAATTTGCCGGGAACGCGCCGGCCAAGCTGCTACGGGCGCGGTCCACGGAAGAGTCTTCATTTCCTTGGCTACTAGTTGGACGCTGACAAACAGGCAGCGTTACGCGGTGAGCTATTGAAAAAACTGCAAAGAACGAATCGCTTGCAGCGAATAATTAAATGTTTCCATTTGGAGAAATTCTGCATCAGCAACAAAGCGGAAAATGGAAGATGGAAATTAGAAAATGGAAAAGCGAAATTCGTAAAGCGAAAAGCGAGAGTCGAAACGAAATTCCAGAAAGGTTGCGGGGGGATTATTTCTGGATGCCAGTGAGGCGGACTACCAGCACCAGGGCATCGTCGGTGGCGGTGTGGAACTTCTGGAGGATTCTGGCGGCGGCCCGCTGGGGATTTTCCCGCGGGGAGAGAGTTTCGATGAAATGGCCTTTTACGCCGTCGGTGGAGAAGAAGAGGGTGTCGCCATCGAAGACGGGAAGCACGGCGGCCTGAAGCGCGGGCAGCTGCGAGCCGACCACGCCCGCGCGCAGGAGAAGCATTTCCGGAAAATTCGTGCCGCGGGGAACGACGCGCGCCAGTGCGCCGACAACATTGCCGACGCCGAGCCAGGTCATCATGCCGTGCGCGAGATCGATGGAAGCGACGCTGAGAACGACGCCGCGCGTGGAGCGCAGAGCGAGGTGGCATTCTTCGACGAGCGAAATAATGGGCTGATCGGCGCCGTTGGTGAGAATGGAAGCGGCGGTTCGAGCAGCTTCGGCGGCTTCTTCGCCGTGGCCGATGCCGTCGATGGCGGCGACGAGGAGGCCGCCGGGGCGTTCGCAGAGGACGTGGCAGTCGCCGGAAGTGCCTTCACCGGGGAGGGCGAAATTGGCGACGCCGAATTCGACGGAGGGAGCGTTCATGATTTCCATTTTGTCACCGTCACAATCGTTCCGCGACCTGGTTCAGAGTCGATGGCGAACTCGTCCATCAAGCGGCGCGCGCCGGGCAAACCGATGCCCAGGCTGCCGGAAGTGGAGAAACCGTCGCGCAAGGCCAGCGGGAGATCGGGAATCCCGGGGCCACGATCGGACGCGATGATCAGGATACCCGTTCGATCGGAATTGCGCACGACTTCCATGGAAATTTCGCCGGTGCCTGCGTAAGAGATGATGTTGCGGGCGAGTTCGGATATGGCGGTGGCGATCAACGTGGCGTTGCCGACGGAGAAGCCGAGATCGGTGGCCATGGTGCGGCCCTTCTGGCGAGCCACGACGATGTCGCGTTCGGATTTGATGGCCACCTTGCAAGCGGACTCCATCAGCGCGGCTCACCTGCGGGTCGGCGCCGCATGGAGGCGGCGGAGGTTTTGAGTTTGCGCTGATGGAACAGCAATGAGAACTCCCGCAGGTGGCCGGAGCGGACGAAAAGCGTCGGCGGCCGGGATGGCTTCGGCGGCCCGAGGGAAATGTTACGGCCGATGCCGGGAACACCTGAAATGTGTAAAGAAATAACAGGAGAACCCCGCGGCCTCAATCGAGAGCGAGCCTGATTCAGATGTCAGGTGAATACCGGAGGCGAGGGCGAGCGAAGGACGGGAATTGGAGAATAGAAATTAGAAAATGAGTGGGAATTACGGGCGAAGTTGGAGAGGACACGAGGCGGGGAGGACTAAAAGTTGGCCGGGGCGGAGGAGGCCGGGGTCGCGCAGTTGAGGATTGGCCTGGGCGATGCACGGCCAGGCGGCGCCGCTGCCCAACCTGGAGGCGGCGAGCTTCCAAAGGGAATCGCCGCTGCGGATGGTGATGCTTGAGGGCTGCACGCGAGGACGGAGATCGGGAGCGGGGACAACCAGCACGGTGCCGGGTTGGATGCGGTTCGGATCGGAGACGCCGGGATTCGAGGCGAGGAGTTCGCTCCAGCGGGAGCCGTTGCCGAGATGGCGGCGAGCGAGTCTCCAGAGAGAATCACCGGGCTGAACCTGGATTTGTTTTGTGCCGCTGATCTTATTCTCGACGGGAGCCACCGGAACGGCACGAGGCGCAAGAGATGGAGTTGCGGTAAGTGGTTTGCCGGGGAGCAGCGATTTTGGAGCGTCGGCGGGCGACGAGGCGCGGGAAGCGGGAGTGTGAGGTGCCGCGTCCGAGAGTGAGATTGCAGGCCTCGGAGGAGCGGACAAATTTGGCGAGAGAAGAGGGCGTTCGCTGCGCGGCGGCGACGAAAAACTTTGACGGGAAAATGGGTCGCGGCGCGACGGAGCAATTCGCGGCAGAGGCTTTACCGTTAAGCGCGGATGCGAATTTGGCGCGACGATCGGCGCGACGGGTTTCGCCGGAGCGGCGTAGGAAGGTTGCGAAAAATCCATGGGGAAGCGCGTTTGTGGCGGACGCTTCGCGGCTTCGGCGGCTTGAGAATTTTCTAGCTTCTGGCGCCGATAACGACGGGCGGCTTCTCCCAAACTTTCAGGAGCAGATTTTTTTTCGGCGTTGACGGATGGCTCGGCCGGTCTACCGGGCGCGGCGGCGGGATTATTCTTGCGGGCTTCGACGCGGGAGCGATCTTGCTCGGTGAGAATCTGCGATTGCTTCAGATCTTCGTTGGTATAGACGTGAGATTCTTTTTTCTGCTGCGCAGCCTTGCGCGCTTTTTCCTGGCGCGCGGCTTCGGCGAGTTGTTGCGAATTCTGCTGCGCTTCTTGCGCGCGGGAGGGCAAAGTCAGAAAAGAAGTGGACGCGCACAAATACAACAAGGCGCAGAGGCCAAGTGGCCGAGTGGGGGCCCATCGAAGTGGGTGCGCAGAGCGCATCGATTTTAAGAAACCGCCCTGGGGGACTCCAGAGCCGAGGCAACCTAAATTTCTGGGGTGATTGTACCCCTTATGGCCGGTGGTAGGGCAATAGAATTGTGCGAAACAGGCATCCCCCGGAAGTACTGGAGCGAGCGGCCAGTTGCGGGGCAGGCGGCGGGGTGCTGGGAGTTGAAGGAGCAGTGCCGGTGGGCTAGGCTTTTGGATGCCGTTTGAAGGGAAGCGAAAGAAGCAGAGTTGTGCTGAACATCAGGAAAATTGTTTTGCCGATTGATGTTCCCGATGCCTCACTGAGTGTGATCCATCAGGCGGTGACATTGGCGCGGCATTTCCATTCGGAAATCGTGATGCTCCACGTGACGAAACCAGTGAAGCAGGCGCGCGGTGGTTTTCCGGAGCAACGCCGTGTGACGGGAGAAAATCTTCTCAAGGAAATCGTGCTGGAGGCGGAGAAGCGGATGGACCATTCCGTGGGGCCGGCGTTAGAAAGCCTCGGGGTCCGAGGCGTGGTTGGCGAAGGCGAAATCGCCGGGTCCATTCTGCAGGTGGCGGAGAAGGAAGAAGCGGACCTGATCATGATGGCGTCGCAAGGAGAAACGTTTTATCAGTTCCTGCTGAGTTCGGTGACGATGAAAGTGGGCAAGGGCAGCGAGTGCCCCATTTGGACGGGCGCGAGCGCGAAAGATTTGGCGAGCAGAGAGTTTGCGATTCGGAATGTATTGTGCGCGGTTGATTTGGGACCTCGCAGTTCGAAGGTCGTATCCTGGGGGAAACAACTGGCCGAGGCGTTTGGGGCGAGGCTGACACTTGCGCACGTTACGGCGGGAGTGGAATTCTGGGGGCCGGGCGGAAGCTACGTCAATCAAGAGTGGAGAGAAGCGCTTGTGAATGACGCGAGGCGGCGCTTGGCCGAACAGCAGCAAAGGATGGGGACGACGGCAGAAGTGTTCATCGGAAGTGGAGATGTGCCCAAGGTTCTGGCTGAGGCAGCGAAGCACGCGAAGGCGGAGGTGCTGGTTACGGGGTGCCAACCGTACGGCGGGCACTTGCGGACGCACGGCTTCACGATTATTTCCGCGATGCCGATCCCGGTTCTAAATGTGTAAAGATTGAGCTGTGTTTAAACATGGAGGGACAGCGTGGGAAACGAATATTTGCTGAAGACAGAACCTTCGGAGTATGCGTTCGCGGATCTGGTGAAGGACCGGGAGACAGAATGGGATGGAGTGGCGAACCCGACGGCAGTGATGCACATGCGGGCGATGAAGGCGGGAGACCGGCTGGTGATTTATGAAACGGGAAATGTGAAGAGCGCCGTAGGAACGGCGACGGTGGTGTCGGCGGACGCGAAAGATCCGAAGAATCCGGTGGTGAAGATCAAGGCGGGTGCGGCGCTGGGAAGAATGGTTTCGCTGGAGGAGATTAAGAAGGAAAAGATTTTTAAGGAGTCGCCGTTGATCAAGATTGGGAGATTGTCGGTGGTGCCGCTGACGAAGGAGCAGTATGCGTTTTTGGTGGGGAAGTAGGACAAGGCAAGATTTAACACAGAGAACACGGAGATAAGAAAGGCGAGAGCACAGAGAGTTGGGTGGCGGGAATTAAACCGTAAAAGCGGGAGCGTTGCTCCCGCACTCAAAAGTGTGGCCCCTCCGTCTGGAGTTGACGGTGGGGCCTTTGTGTTTGGGGGCTCAGGCGCCGGCGGATTTGGCGGCTTCGACTTCGAGGAGTTTGCCGGAGCGGACGTCGTAGAGGTAGCCGTGGACGGGAATGGAGTTGGGAACGAGCGGGTGATTGCGGATGCGGGCGACGTCGTCGAGGACCGCTTGTTTCTGGTTTTTGATGGCGAGCCATTCGATGTATTCGCCGGCGCGGGAGCCGGGGCCTTTGCCGACGTCGCGGAAGCCGCTGGAGGTGAGCTCTGCGGTTTCGAGGCTGGAATGCAAGAGATCGCGCATGACTTCGTTGGTGAAAAATTCCATGCCGCAATCGGTGTGGTGGATGACGAAAAATTCCTGCGTGCCGAGCAGTTTGTAGCTGATGACGAGGGAGCGGATGGCGTCGTCGCTGGCGCGGCCGCCGGCATTGCGGATCACGTGGGCGTCACCTTCGGAGAGGCCCGCGAATTTAGCGGGGTCAAGGCGGGCGTCCATACAAGTGAGAATGGCGAAGCGGCGGGCGGGGGGAAGGGCGAGCTTGCCCTTTTCGCCGAAATTGGCGGAGTAGTTGGCATTGGCATGAAGAACTTCGGAAAGGATTTTGCTCACTGTGTGCTCCTTGGATTTAATGTTTTGAACTGATGGATGTTTCGCCGCTCGATCGTTTGTTCGCTGCTGCTCCCTGAAAACAAAAAAGCCCACGAAGGGAATCGTGGGCGATGGAAGATCGAGTTTCGGAATCAGAGAAAACTAAGCACTCGAAGCCTCCCGCCCACGGCGCGGACAACACGTACAGGCGCAAGCGTGTGGATGAGAGGAGAGAAGCGAGCGAACGTGGGAGCTGCGAGACATCGAAATCAGGCTACGCGGCGGGGAGAGAGGTGTCAATCGCCAGCGGCGGGTTGGAGCAGGTCCCACTTGTTGCCGTAGAGGTCTTCGAAGACGGCGACGGTGCCATAGGATTCCTGGCGGGGGGACTCGAGGAAACGGACGCCGCGGGACTGGTAGGCCTTGTAATCGCGCCAGAAGTCGTCGGTGTGGAGGAAGAGGAAGACGCGGCCGCCCGTTTGGTTGCCGATAGCGAAGGTTTGCTCAGGCGAGTCGGCTTCGGCGAGGAGGAGCGCGGCGCCTCTGGAATCGGGAGGAGCGACGAGGAGCCAGCGTTTGTTGCCGGGGAGGGGAGTGTCCTGGAGGAGGTGGAAGCCGAGTTTTTTGGTGTAGAACTCCAGAGCTTCGTCGTAATTGCGGACGACGAGGGATAGGTGGGCGATGGTTTGGGGCATGACTGTGGATTATGGCATTTCCGTGGGCCGGGCAGGGTTGAAGAGAAGAGTTCACACCCCGACCCGGTCGGGGTAGACGCCGTGCACTGAGGAAGAGCGCCCTTCGACTCCGCTCAGGGCAGGCAGAGAACACAGAGAATTGGCTGGCACGCTTCCAGCCGCAAAAGCGGCAGCTGCGCTGCCGCACTCAAAAGGGGTTCGCTTGTTTGGGCTTGGGGAGCGGCTTTATAATGGAGTGTTAGGAATTGAGGAGGAAAGTTTTATGGCGACAGCGGAAGCGAAATTGCACGTGCCGGAATTTACGAACGAGCCGTTTATTGATTTTTCGAATGCGGAGAACCGCAAGCGGATGGAAGCGGCATTGGCGAAGGTGAAGGCCGAGTTTGGGCATGAGTACCCGATGTGGATTGCCGGGCAGAAGGTGGTGACGACGGGGAAGAAGAAGTCGACGAACCCGTCGCGGCCTTCGGAAGTGATTGGGGTTTTCCAGGATGCGTCGAAGGAGCAGGCGGCGCAGGCGGTGGAGGCGGCGAGCAAGTATTTTGACGTCTGGAAGAAAGTGCCGGCGGAGACGCGCGCGAAGTATCTCTTCAAGGCTGCGCAGATTGTGCGCGAGCGGAAGTTTGAGCTGGGCGCGCTGGTTTGTTACGAAGTTGGGAAAAGCTGGATTGAGGCGGACGCGGATATCGCGGAGACCATCGATTTTTGCGAGTATTACGGGCGCGAGATGCTGCGCTTGTCTGAGCCGCAGAAGCTGACGCCGATGCGCGGCGAGCGGAACTATATGGTGTACATCCCGCTGGGCGTGGGTGCGGTGATTCCTCCCTGGAATTTTCCGATGGCGATTATGGCGGGGCTGGTGGTGTCTTCGCTGGTGACGGGGAATACGGTGGTGCTGAAGCCGGCGGCGGATTCGCCGACGATTGCGGCGAAGTTTGTGGACATTTTGCATGAAGCGGGCGTGCCGAAGGAAGCGGTGCAGTTCCTGACCGGCTCTGGCGCAGTGATCGGCGACGTGATCGTGCAGCACCCCAAGACACGCTACATCGGGTTCACAGGCTCGAAGGAAATTGGATTGCGGATCGCGGAGCTGGCGAACAAGGTGCAACCGGGGCAGATCTGGATCAAGCGGACGGTGCTGGAGATGGGCGGCAAGGACGGCATGATTGTGGACGAAGAGGCCGACATTGACGCAGCGGTGGAAGGGACGGCGCAGGCCGCGTTTGGGTACCAGGGGCAGAAGTGCTCGGCGTGCTCGCGGGTGATCGTGAGCGAAAAGATTTACGACACGTTCCTGACGAAACTTGTGGAGCGGACGAAGAAGATTAAGGTGGGACCGAGCGACGACCCGAACAACTACATGGGGCCGGTGGTGAGCGAAACGGCGATGAAGGGAATTCTGAACTACATCGAGGTCGGGAAGAAGGAAGGGCGTTTGATGACCGGCGGCGGGCGCGCGGCGGGCGACGGCTACTTTGTGGAGCCGACGATTATCGCTGACGTTGACCCGAAGGCTCGGCTGGCGCAGGAGGAAGTGTTCGGTCCGGTGCTGGCGGTGATCAAGGCGAAGAATTTCGATCACGCGATGGAGATTGCGAACAACACCGAGTTTGGGTTGACGGGCGCGGTGTATTCGAAGAACCCAGCGAAGATCAAGCGCGCGGAAGAGGAGTTCCACGTGGGGAACCTGTACCTGAACCGGAAGTGCACGGGAGCGATGGTGGGCGCGCATCCGTTCGGCGGGTTCAATATGAGCGGGACGGATTCGAAGACCGGCGGGAAGGATTATTTGCTGCTGTTTTTGCAGGCGAAGGCTGTGGCGGAGAAAGTGAGTTAAATTTGAGAAGTAACGAAGTAAAGAAAGATTTAACGCAGAGGGCGCTGAGGTAAGAGCGCTGAGGTCACAGAGAAGAGCGCTGAGGGCGGATGAGAATCCGCCCTCTATTATTTTCTGCCCGGAGAAGAAAAAGCGCCCGCCTCAGAAGGCGGCCGCTACAAAGACTGGTCGTTGGCGTATCGAAGGGCCTGGAGGATGTCTTCGCGTTCCAGGTAGGGATAATCCTGAAGAAGATCTTCGATGCTGCGGCCCGCGCCGATTTGTCCCACCACATTACCTACGGTCACACGCATACCACGGATGCAGGCTTTGCCACCCATGACGCCGGGCACTTGAGTAATGCGGTCAAATTGGTTCATTTTTGGCTGCCCTGCTGGAAACTGATTTTAGCACGCGGAAGACGGGATAGCTGCAGGCGAGGGCGACGAGGGTGAGGAGGCTGTTGGTGCGATCTTCGCGGACAGCTTCGAAGAGGAAGCCCACGGAGCCGAGGAGTGCGAGGGCGGTCGTCCAGGGATAGCCCCAGGCGCGGTAGGGGCGCTCGGCGTTAGGATCGCGGGCGCGGAGGATGAACAGAGAGATGAAGGAGAGCATGTAGTTGGTGACGAAGAAGAAAGCCAGCATGGCGATAACGCGTTCGAATTTGCCGATGGCAAAAATGACGCCGATCAGGGCGCTGAGCAGCAGGGCGATGGTGGGCGTGCCGCCTTTGTTGACGCGCGCGACCTGAGGGAAGAAGAGGCGGTCGCGGCTCATGGCGTAAATCACGCGCGTGCCCATCAGGTGAAGGGCGTTGATGGAGCTGAAGAGGGCGACGACCATGATGGAACGAAAGATAAAATCGCCGTATCGTCCGAAGACGCGCTCGGCAGCGAGGCCCAGCGAGAAATCGTTGCCGGCAATCTGATCCATGGGAAGAACGTAGAGGACCGCGGCGTTGATGAGCAGGTAGATGACGAAAAGCGAGCCGAGGCTGGCGAAGATGGCGCGGGGAATAAGGTAGCCAGGATTTTTCATTTCGTCGCCGAAGTAGATGGCGCCGTCCCAGCCGTCGTAGGTGAAGATGGTGGCCTGCATGCCGAGGAGAATGGCGGTGATGAGAGCGGCGCCGACGGGGATAGCCACGCTGGGGGCAGTGACGATTTGCTGGTGCGCGCTGTGGCCCATGGTAAAGCAGGCGACGACCATGACGAAGAAGACCAGGCCTTTGAGGATGGTGGTGAAGTTTTGCACTTTGCTGCCCATGGTGACGCTTTTCCATTGCAGCAGCGCAAAAACTACGATGACGGAGACACCGACGATTTTGATGCGGAGCGCCCCGTCGAGAACCGGGAAGAGATGCGCCAGATATTCGCCGAGCACGATGCCGACGGCGCCGGTGGTGCCGCAGGTGGAGATCCAATCGCTCCAGCCGACGATGAAGCCCGCATATTCGCCGAGGGCGCGGCGAGAGAAATTATACTGGCCGCCGCTGGTGGGGATCAGGGTGCCGAGTTCGGCAAGTTGGAAGGCGCTGAGGAGGGCGTAGAGAGCCCCGCCGATCCAGACGGCGATGAACAGCCAGGCGTTGGGAAGGATTGCGGCGATGCTGCCGGGGGTGCGAACGATGCCGACAGAAATGGAATTGCCGACGGCGACGGCAATGCCGAAACCGACACCGAGTACTTGAAGGAGTTTGCCTTTGTCTTTGCGATTGGGAAGGGGAGGCGGCGGTGAGTCGAGGGAGGTAGGCGCGGAGGTTGTGGACAAAGTGGGGTCTCGATCCTTGATTGCGCGATGCGCCATCATACGTTTGCGGGTGGGAAAAGAGAAGAGGGAGCGATTTGGTAAGTGGGGAGTTGTGAATGGGGAGGATGCTGAGTTGCCTGGGGCGGGGTGTGGCGTCTGGTGAGTTGGGTGGTGTTGCTGCGGGCGTAAGAGGGGGCCGACCTGTAAAACCATTTTGGGCGGGGAAAAGGCGGCCCCGACCGGGTCGGGGCCGCTACAAAGTCAAGAGCAGTGCAAGAAGGCGGCATAAAGCCGCCCCTACACGGACGAGAGAAACATTTCGGCCGGTTGGGATTGATTATGGGGTCAGTTCGAGTTCGGATTCCTGGGCGGAGGAGGACTTGCGGGTGTCGCGGCCTTCGAGGAAATCGGCGAGCTCGAGGCGCAGGTTGCCGGGGTTGGTGGCGTAGGTGAAGGCGGTATCGACGTCGACGACGCCGTCGCGGACCAGCTTGTCGATCTCGGCGTCAAAGTGCTGCATGCCCTCGGTGGAACCGTCGCGCATGGCGTCGAGAAGCGTCTTGCCATCGGATTCCCCTTTTTCCACGTATTCGCGCGTGCGGAGAGTGGACTTGAGAATTTCGATCACGGCGATGCGGCCGTTCCCATCCTGGCGCGGCAAGAGGCGTTGGGAAAGGATAAACCGGAAAGCTTTCGCCAGGCGATTGCGAATGCCCTGCTGATCTTCCATGGGGAAGGCCCCGATGATGCGTTCGACGGTTTTGGCGGCGTCGATGGTGTGGAGAGTAGAGAGAACGAGGTGGCCGGTTTCGGAGGCTTCGAGGGCGATTTCGATGGTTTCGCGGTCGCGCATTTCGCCGACGAGGATGACTTTTGGGGCCTGGCGGAGCGCGCCGCGGAGGGCGGCGGAGAAGGTGGGCGTATCGCTGTGGAGTTCGCGCTGGTGGATGGTGGCTTTTTTGTGGCGATGCAGGAACTCGATGGGGTCCTCGATGGTGAGGATGTGAATGGCTTTTTCCTCATTCATTTTGTCGATGATGGCGGCGAGGGTGGAGGATTTTCCGGAGCCGGTGGGGCCGGTGACAAGAACGATGCCGTTGCGGATGCCGCAGATTTCCTTGAGCTGGGGGGGCAATTTCAGGTCGTCGAAGCTGGGAATGCGGTCGGGGATAACGCGCATGACGATGGCGCAGGTGCCGCGCTGGCGGAAGATGTTGACGCGAAAACGCCCGACGTTCTCGAGGCCGTAGGAAAGGTCGCTGGAGCCGCCTTCGTGAAATTTCTGGGCTGCGTGCTGATTCTTGCCGAGCAGAACCTGAGCGATCTGGTCGGTGTCGCTGGGAACGAGGCACTCGAGGCCCTTGAACTTTAGTTCGACGAGTTGCCCGCTGACTTCGACTTGCGGGGCGCGGCCGGGGGAAAAGATGAGGTCGCTGACGTGCTCGCGGGCTTTCAGCATGGCGCCGATGAGTTGCGGAACGTTGAAGCTGCGCTGGATGAGTGCGGTGGCCGGTGGATTTGTGGACATGGCTCCCCTGAAAAACAAATGGTTACGGAGCAGGGTGGGGCGAAGCGCTTGCACGAGGCTGGGCCGTTGGCTGCTCTTTGATTGCCTCATAATTTTACGAGGTGGGGGCGTTGGGGAGGGGATTGTCGGGGTACAGGTAGGCCCATTTGGTTACTGGCAAATTGCGAACAGGGGGAAAGAGGCGGAAACGGATAACGCAGAGACGCTGAGAACGCAGAGGATACGCAGAGAAAACGTGCCTCTGGCCGGGCTGACAGAGCCTTTAAAAGGCGACCCCAGGAGCACAGCCAGGAATGGCTGTGCCACAGGGGCTGGCCGGAGGTTATTGAGGTTTAGAGGCGGAGTCGAGGAAGGCGGCGACGTTCGATTTGAGTTTGGAGAGGTCTTCGTCGCGCAAATACATCATGTGGCCTGCCTCGTAGGTTTTGTGGTGAATGTTTTTCTGGATGTTGGGGGGAAGGCCGAGGTGTTCGGTGGCGTATTGGGCCTCGGCAAAAGGCGTGGCGAGGTCGTAAAAGCCGTCTTCCATTTCCACTTGCAGCTTGGTGTTCGTGATCATGACGTTGGCTAGGTCGAGCATCACGTTGGGAGAGCCGGGAAAGAAGGCGCCTTCACCGGCCGAGTGCTTCCAATCCCAGTGGTTGTCTCCAAAATTGGCGAAGACGTGGTATTCGCGGTCGGGATTGTATTTCAGCTCTTCGCGCACGTATTGATTGAAGGCCGCAACAAACGCGCCGCTGATCGCGGCTTCCTGGGGATCGTAGTCGGCGGAATCGCTGATGAGATTGTAGGTGGGGCCGGAGAAGCGCGCGTCGAGACGTCCGGTGGTGAGGCCGCGGCTGCGCTGAAGCTCCTGCATGAATTGAAAAAGTTTGACGCGGAGATTCGATTTGAGGACGTAGTCTTCGCTTAGGCCGGTATAGCGGGCCACTTTTTTGGCGACGGCGGATTTTTCGGCGTCGGTGATGGTGCTGCCTTTCAGGAGGGCGTCGGCGTACTCGCCGTTTGCGAACTTGCGAACTTCTTCGAGAAAGGCGGGGAGATTGTCCGGCCGGTCGGTGAGGACTTTGTGATACCAGGCGGTGGCGGCGTAGCTGGGGAGATAGAGGATGTAGGAGAGGTCATTGCCCGGGTAGAAGGAGATGGTGCCGAGATCCCAGACGGAGGAGATCATCACGAGACCATTGAGGTAGAGGTTGTAACGGGTCAGGAGGACGTTGGAGAGGACGGCGTTGCGGAAGGTGCCGTAGCTTTCGCCGATCAGAAATTTGGGAGAGTTCCAGCGGTTGTTGCGGCTGATATAGGACTGCACGAAATTGGCCAGGGAGCGCGCGTCCTGGTCAACGCCCCAGAAATCCTTGTCCTGGGCTTTGCCGACGGCGTGGCTGAAACCGGTGCCGATAGGGTCGATGAAGACGAGATCGGTTTTGTCGAGCAGGCAATTGGGATTGTCATCGAGTTTGTAGGGAGCTGGCGGGGTAACGCCGGCGTTGACGGTGGCGACGCGCTTGGGGCCAAAGGAGCCCATGTGCAGCCAGAGAGAGGCGGAGCCGGGGCCGCCGTTATAGACGAACGAGATGGAGCGTTGCGAAAGATCCTTGACGTCGGAGCGGACGTACGAGGTGAAGAAGAGCAGGGCTTCTGGTTCGTCCTTGTCGTTTTTCAAGAGCATGCTGCCGACCGTGGCTTTGTAAGGGATGGATTGCCCGCCGATTTTGATGGAGTGGTCGGTGACGGAGGACTCTTCTTTGGGAGGGGCTGCGGCGGGCTCGGCGGGTTTTTCGGCCGGCTTGGACTCTTTTTCCTGCGCGAAAGAATTTGCGGGCGCGAAAGCAAAAAGGGAAGCGGCGGCGCACAGCAGGGTCAGGCGAGTGGCTGGGTTCATTCTTGAATTTCTCCTTGAATCAGGGAACGCGGCTTAGTTTGTTTCGACGCATTCTAGCTCATTTTGGGTAGCCGCGGGACTTCGTTCGCGGGGAATTCGATGGTGAGCTGATCGCTGCCGGGGGCAATGGTGCAGCGGAGGGAAGCGCAGTCGTTGGCGATCCAATCGGCGCCGGCGGCGAGGAGTTCGGCGTCGGTGCTGGTGGTGCGGATGGCGAGGACGCGAGCGCCGGCGGATTTGCCGGAGCGCGTGCCGGAAGCGGCGTCTTCGATGACGACGCAATCGGTGGGCGGGAGTTGCAGGGCCGCGGCGCCTTTTAGATAGGGCTCGGGATGCGGTTTGCCGTTCTGGATGTCGCTGGAGCTGACGAGATGATGGACGAGATCCCAGACGCCGGCGGCGCGGAGGCGGACTTCGGCGAGATTGCGGGCGGCGGAGGTGACGACGACGCGCTGGGCGGAGGGCACGGCGGCGAGGAGTTCGCGGGCACCGGGAAGGGCGACGACATCGGCGAAGTCTTCGAGCTCACCTCGGAGCATCCAGCGGTCTTCTTCGTCGTGGACTTCAGGGCTGGCGTCGGGAAGAAGTTCTTTGATGGATGCGCGGCTGGTACGGCCGTGGGCGAAGGCCGTGACGGCGACGGGATCCATGTTATGGCGTACGGCCCAGCGGGCCCAGACGCGGGCGACGGCGGGAGTGGAATCGACGAGGACGCCGTCCATGTCGATGAGCAGGCCGCGGCAGAGGATGCGGGGCATAGGGGAAAAATTGTAGCGTAGCCCGACGGCCCCGCGCTGTTCTCTTTGCGAACAGTATTTGTAGCGGCCGCCTTCTGAGGCGGGCCCTACTCTTTCCAGAGGCGGAAGCCGCCGACGAAGGCGTTTTCGTTCTTGCCGAGGCGGGCGCCGGCGGGCAGGGTATCCAGCTTTTTACTGTTGCCGCCGCCGAGGACGACGTAATCGGCATCCAGCGCCGCTTTGAGCAGTTCCACGACTTTCGCGACGTGGCGGCGCCATTTTTTCTTGCCGAGGCGTTCGAGGCCGCGCAGGCCGAGATAGTCTTCGTAGGTTTTTCCTTTTTTGTAGGCCAGGTGCGCGAGCTCCATCGGCTGGAGAAAGCCGTCGACGATCATCGCGGAGCCGAGGCCGGTGCCGAGACCGAGGAAGAGCATGTGGCCGCCTTCGTAGCTGCCGAGGGCTTGCATGGAGGCGTCGTTGATAATTTTCACCGGGAGACCGAAAGCTTTGGCGAAATTGAAGGCCATCCAGCCGCCGCCGAGATTGTGGGGTTCGCGGAGCGGGCGGCCGTTGATGATGGGGCCGGGATAGCCGATGGAGAGGCGGTCGTACTCCCAATCCTTGGTGGCTTCCTTGACTTGTTTCACCATGTTGCCGGGGGTCATCGTGGGGCCGGAAGGGAAGCGGCGCGGCTCTTTCTGGCCGGTGGCGAGCATTTTGACGTTGGTGCCGCCGACGTCAATCACCAGGATTTTTGCAGATTTGGCCGATGTTTTCGGCTTCATGGAAGCTCCTTGAAATTGCACCGCCGCCGGCAGCGCGAGCGGCGGGAGGACGCGCGGGTAAGAATGTGGCGTGTCCGCTGGGGAATGTCAATGGGGGCAGGGTTCCGGAGGATGGCATAAAATTTCTGCCCAACGCGAGCGTGTTGTTGTAGAGCATTTCTCCCAATCAGAAAGTCAGTCGGAAGTCTCCGGAGTGACTGTCCGTCGCTCGCAAGCGCTTTGGGAGCTCGTCCCATTACCCACATGTCAGGTAACCGCATTAATTAGGACCTAACAAACCAGCCGAGAGAAACCATTTGTGACCTTGAAATCGTATATTATCTCCACAAATGCTAACTTTCCGCGCCCATTCTGCGCCGGTCCTTGCGTGTGTCGTTTGCGCTTTTACTTTTGCGCCCTTCTGTGCTGCAAACCAAAATCCAACTACCCAGACAAAGAAGTCGGCGGTTGCAGCGCCTTCGACGCGATCCATGCAGTGGACAGGCGATTTGGACGGGATGCTCAAACGGCGCACCATTCGGGTCGTCGTCTCGTATTCCAAAACGCAATATTACGTGTTGAAGGGCGTGCAATACGGCATCTCCTACGAGGGCGGTAGAGCGTTCGAGAAATATATCAACCAGAAATATCTGCCCAAGACGAAAAATCTCAAGCTGCAAATGGTCTTTCGGCCCGTTCAACGAGACGAGTTGTTCTCGCACCTGACGGATGGAACTGCCGACATCGCCATCGCTGGCTTGACGATTACGCCCGAGCGCCAGAAGGTCGTCGATTTTTCTGACCCGATGGCATCGGGTATTAGCGAAATCGTCGTGACTGGCCCGGATGCGCCCGTCCTTGCCTCGCTAAATGATCTGTCGGGGAAGGATGTCTTCCTTCGAAAGTCCTCGAGCTACTGGACACACGTCGAGCGGCTGAACGAGCGGTTCAAGACTGAAAACAAGCCTCTCGTTAAACTCCGGGCAGTACCTGAGGACCTGGAAGACGAAGATCTTTTGGAGATGGTGAATGCCGGCCTGATTTCTACGATCATCGTCGATGACAATGTCGCACTGTTATGGAGCAAGCTACTCACCAAGCTCCAGGTTCATGAAGAAATTGCTGTGAACACTGGCGGTGAATTTGGTTGGGCCGTGAGGAAAAATACTCCGAAGCTGCTGGCTGCCATAAATGATTTTGCCAAGACGCATCGGCAGGGCACGGCATTTGGCAATACTGTCATCAGAAGGTATACGGTCTCAGTGGAAAGGTTAAAGCAGGCCACCTCGTCGCTTGCTATGCAAAGATTTCAGCAGACTGCGGATATTTTCCTCAAGTATGGCGATAAATACGGCATGGATTACTTGCTGATGATGGCACAGGGGTACCAGGAGTCAGGCCTGGATCAGGATGCTAAGAGCCACGTAGGCGCTATCGGCATTATGCAGGTAATGCCCGCAACCGGCGCTGAGATGAAGGTGGGAGACATCCGTCAGCTGGATCCCAATATCAATGCCGGAGTTAAATATATTCGATTCATGGTGGATGAATACTTTGCCGATGAACCCATGGATGATCTCAATAAGATCCTGTTTGCCTTCGCTGCTTACAACGCTGGCCCCGGCCGAGTGAGGCAGCTTCGCAAACAGGCCGCTGCACAGGGCTTGAATCCCAACGTTTGGACCGAAAATGTGGAGATGGTTGCGGCTGCACGAATCGGCCCGGAAACGGTCACATACGTCTCAAACATCTACAAGTATTACATCGCGTACAAACTCCTCGCCGAACAGGAAACGGGACGACAAAAGGCCCGTGAATCCCTCAAGCAAAAGCCCAACTGAGGCTTAACTACCCCCAGTGAGGTTGCTCTCAGCGAATTGGCCTAACCCCATCCTTCATGTAATTGATCGAGTCCTGGGAATTTGGCTAACCCATAAGCGGCTCGTAGTATCAGCTCCGTGCCGAACCATCCCGATCATTGTTGTAGCTTACTGGTCCCTTGTCTGACGGCGGGAGGCCTTTTTCTGTGTCCGAAAAATTCGACCGAGTCTCAGGTGCCAAAAGCCGGATCTCGCCCCGAGATTCAGTTATAGGCGTCTTTTTGCATCTTAGGACTCTTCAAAACCTAGGGCCGATTTTGAGCGTACTTGGGGTACAGTTCCGACGTATCAATTCTTGAAAACGTCAAATCGCGCAACTTTTATTGGGAATTTGTGGGGTGGGAGACGGGGATTGAACCCGCGACATTCGGTGCCACAGACCGACGCTCTACCAGCTGAGCTACTCCCACCACTTCGTTTAGTTTAACACGGGATTTCTTGGGGGAGAATGGGCGGCCTTGCGGTGTGCGGTGGCTGGGTTGAGGGTAATCAGTAATCGGTTATCAGTAATCAGTCGAGGGGAAGAAGCGGGGCCACCTGAAGGTGGCCGCTACGCGGAACTGGTTTGCTTGATTAGGTCTTAGCTAGGTGGAAACTTCGGGACACGAGGCGGACTGGCCCGTTGGCGCTCGTTGTTAGACTGGGATGACGAGCCAGCCTAAAGGCTGGCCACTACAGTGGGAAGTGTGTCTCTGCGCATGAATCCGCAGCCGGCAGACCGGTTACATTTTGACTTGCAGCTCGCCTACGCGCGACCGGTGATCGCGACGCTGGCGATTTTGGGGCTGCTGGAGCTGCGCCCGGCGCGGGAAGTTCAAGCGCCGCTGGCATTTCTGATTGCGTATGTGATGGCGGCGATCCTGATCCTGCTGCTGGAGCGGGCGCTGCGGCGGTATCACTGGCGATTGCCGCTGGCGTGCGACATTCTGGCGGCTGGAATTTTTCTGTACCTTTCGCCGGAACAAATCCCCACATGGTTCCTGATGTTTTTTGTGGCGTTCGCGGCGGGCTACCGCTGGAATCTCCAATATTCGGTTTCGCTATGCTTCGGATTGCTACTGCTGGGCTTCGCGCTGCAGATGCACTGGAAGCTGCCCGCGCCGGGTTCGCGGGATCTGGCGTATTCGGTTTCGCTGTTTACGGCGGCGTTTCTGGGGACGGTGGGGCTGGCGTTTTTGGGGGATCGCAACCGGCTGTTCGCGGGGCAGCAGGATTTTCTGTCGCGAATCTCGAACACGATGCACGTGGACCTGGGGCTGGCGGAATCGCTGCGGCTGCTGCTGGAGGAGCTTTGCGCGGAGTTCCAGACCGAGGGAGCGCTGCTGGCGTATCGCGATACGGACCTGGAGCGCTTGTTTGTTTGGCGGATGCGGTCGGGAGACGGCGAGCGGCTGGTGCCGGAAAACCTGCCGTTGACACGAGCGGACGGATTTCTGGTGGACGATATGGAAGCGTCGCTGTGCTGGAATTCACTGGAGGGACGCGGCGACGGGTTCGGTTGGGACCGGCGGAACAAGCAAGTGCTGAAAATCCTGCCGCGCATTCCTGGGCCGACGCAGCAGGAGTTTGGCATCAAGAATTTTATTTCGGTGGCGTTCGACCAGGAAGGGCACGCGGCAGGGCGCATCTTCCTGATCAACCGCAGGCAGGGGCAGGAGCCATTCGCGCCGGAGCACCTGGAGTGGTTCGAGCGGATCGCAATGCATATCAGCGCGGCGCTGGAAAATGTGTTCATGCTGCGGCACCTGCGGGCCCGGGCGATCGAGGCGGAGCGCTCGCGGATATCGCGCGATTTGCACGACGGGATTCTGCAGACGCTGCTGAGCATCGAGATTCAGATCGACGTGCTTCGGCGCAAGGTTTCGACGCATGTGGAGCAGGTGGAACCGGGGCTGGCTGGGCTGCAGCAGACGGTAAGGAACGAAAGCGCGGAGCTGCGGCACCTGGTGACGGACCTGCGTCCGCTGCGCGTGCAGTCCGCGGATATGGTGGATCTGATGCGGGGATTCGCAGAGCGCTTCCGGAACGAGTCCACGCTGGCGCTGGATCTGCTGGTGGATTCGGCGGAATTGCACGCTCCAGACCGGGTTTGCCGGGAGATTTTCCAGATTTACCGTGAAGCACTTAACAACATAAAAAAGCATGCGAAGGCTTCCCATGTCGTGGTAAAACTGTCGCAGGATGACAGCCGACTCACCCTGGTGGTGGATGACAATGGCGAGGGATTCAGCTTCGCCGGACGCTTTACAGGGGATGAACTGGACCGCCTGCGGCTGGGTCCGATTTCCATCAAGGAAAGAACGCGCACGGTCGGGGGAGTGCTGACCGTAGAATCAAACCCTGGGCATGGTGCGCGCTTAACGATCGAGGTACCGCTCGGCTGATATGGCGAAGACCAAACAGCAAATTCGAATACTGATGGCGGACGACCACGCGATCTTTCGCGACGGGCTCCGCAAATTGATTGACGGTGATGAAGATATCACCATCGTGGGCGAAGCCCAGAACGGCGCGGAATGCATCAAGTTGCTGGCGAAGCTGAAGCCAGACATCCTGCTGCTGGATTTGCGCATGCCGGACAAAGACGGGCTGGCGGTGCTGGAAGAGGTGAATTTCGACCAGACGCCGACGCGCGTGATCGTGTTGACGGCAGCGGAGGACGACCGCGACGTGGTCCGGGCGATGCGGCTGGGGGCGCGTGGCGTGGTGCTGAAGCAGTCCGCGACGGACCTGCTAGTGAAGAGCATTCACCGCGTGCATGCGGGCGAGATATGGCTGGACAACCGGATGACCGCGGAAGTGATGAAGGCGTTTGCGAAGTCTTCGGATTCCGGGCCGCGGCGGGAAAAGCCGCTGCTTTCCGACCGCGAAAAAGAGATCGTGCAACTGGTGGCGCAGGGCTTTCGGAACAAGGAGATTGGCGAGAAGCTGTTTATCTCCGAGCAGACGGTGAAGAACCACTTGCACAATATTTTTGACAAGTTGGGCGTGTCCGACCGGTTGGAATTGGCGCTTTACGCGATTCATCACCGGTTGATCGATCAGACGTAGGGGAAGTTCAGAAGTTCAAGAGTTCAAAAGTTCAGAGAGCGCCGCCCGACGGGCGGCGCTCTTTGTTTTGGAGTTAGAAGGGAATACCATACCCAATGCTGGTAGCCGACTAACCAGGAGTTGACCGTCCGTCCATTGCTTTTGGACTGACTCAAAGTTAACTTACGTCCATAAAATGAGAGCGTCTGCAACCAGGTGTATGGCTGCTTCTAAACGGTCCTCGCGGGTCGCGGCGGCTATGTTTGAGCACGTCGTTCAGATATGGGATGTCGAAACTGGAGTGATCGTAAACGAGTTTGAAACTGTCTTTTCCTTCGGTGGCCCCCGATTAACCCTAGACCCTTTAGGTGAGAGATGCATTGCTGCTGCGTGGAAAGCAGGTAAGCGCGGAGGCGTCGCGTGCTACGAAACGAATACTGGGAAACTCATCTGGCACCGGCAAGACCTTCGGCAAACACAACGTGTGCGGTTCTCACCGGGAGGCGAGGCCGCATGGTGTGTTCCCCAGTCAGGTCCCACTAAACTCTTAGATGCGGTCAATGGCAAGACTCTCGATGCGCTCACTGGGCTTAGAGACATATTCGATAGCGAATACTCTGCGGACTTGCTTTTGGTAAAGCGCAAGCGCGACTACATTTTGAGAAAAGAAAAAACACTGCAAATTCCACGTCTGACATTTGCAGTCTTAGATGTCGCATTTGGTCCTCACTCACTAGCCGTCAGCGAATCGGGTGGCCCGGTCCGCTGCATCGATTCTTCAACCGGGAGCGAATTATGGCGACAATCGCCCGGCAAGCAGATTCATTTTCTGCGATTGTGGTATCGACGGATTGACGGAAACTTCTACGGCGAGCTTTGGGAATTCCGGACCGGTAGTTTCAGGTCCATTGTGCGGTTCGACGCCAGCAGTGGCGAATCAACCGTGATTTGCCAACTATATTCTGGGGAAGCAGTCTACTCCCCGAAAGTCGACTGCATAATCACTTCCAATGGAGAGGTGTTGGATTTGGCCGATGGCAGAATCCACCACCGGTTGCAATTCCCGCAAACTGACTATCCCGACAGAAACGAAATTGAGGAACTTCCAACGGTCTGAAAAGAGATTTGGACGCTCAACTCATGATTATCGCGGTAACTGGGAGATGACGGCAGTTGGCGTTTTTGCGGCAGGTCGCTGGGTGGTGTTCCGAAGGGGAACATGCGTTTCGCAGACACTGATAGGGCCAACTGGCGCCACGCCTTACGAAAGCCCATGTGACGCTCCTGGGGTAGGTCCTAGTACATCGGTACTTTCAAAAAGCGGCATTATTTTGTGCCTTGAGTCCTATTGTTGATTGGGCACAGGCCGGATAGACTTTGGCCTTCGATGAGGGAGGCTTGCCTTGACAGGGTCTGAACGCCGCACAACTCAACGTTTTTCCATGCGGCTGCCGCTTACCGTGAGATGGACCACGGGCGCAGCCGTTGGAGAAACTACAACGGAATCCCGCGATGTAAGCTCCCGCGGAGTCTATTTCTTCTTGTCCAAGGACGTCAAAGAGGGGTCTCCGGTGGAGATCCTATTGACACTGCCGAACGAGATCACCCTGGCCGGACCGGTGCGCGTGCGCTGCCTGGGGCGCGTGCAAAGGACCGAGGCCCGCGATGAAGGCAGCGTCGGCGTCGTGGCTGCCATCGAGCGCTACGAATTCCTGCGCAACAACGAAGAAAACTAAAAGGCTCGCGTCGCGAACTTGAATTTCTGTACAAGTTCCTAGCTCGCTCACTGCGGAGGCGGGCGGGAATAGCCGGGGTGCCTCGGCCCCTCAGCGGAGCCCCCGGCTGAATTTTTGTGTGCACATGGATCGTTGGAAGATTGGTTTCAGGCTGAGACGTAATTTGAATTGCGAGTGGCAGAAGGTAATCAGTAATCAGTTTTCAGTAATCAGTAAGATATAAGCAGGAAGCAAGAGAAGTTGGCTGCGGCGATAGTTCCCACCTCGAATATTTCCAAACAAGGGATGGCAATTAAATTCGGAGCGCCGGTTTCTTCCACCGGCTAATCTGCCATTTGGCGCGGTGGGGAATTGCTATTGGGGAACGCCTGTCCTTTCGGACAGGGGATATCCACAGGGGGACAGGGGCATGATGGGGGATACCCGTACACGAGTGGAGCTCGCGCCTCCCTGACAGCGGAGACCAGGCGAGAAGAAAGAAAGCGTATGAAGGAACGATTGGCCAAGCTTAATATAACTTTACCCGAAGCCCCCAAACCCACAGGAACCGAGCGGTTGGCGACAGCCGAGGAGCTTGCCGTGATCGGCGGAGCGCCGCCGGACCAATTGGAAGAAGCGCAGATTCTTGCGTTGCTGGAAGTGCAGATGAAAGAGGATTTGCAGAAGGCGGCGGCGGAGAGCGCGGAGCAGGCCAGACAAGCGGCGCTGCAGGAATTAGCGGCCGCACTGAAGCCGGAAGCGGCGGAAGCACCAGAGAAATCCCCGAGCGGTGACAAACCCAAGGCGGCTTCCGAGCCGGCCGCGGCAGTGAAGATGCCTGCAAATGCGGCGGGAATCCTGAGCGAGCCGGAGCGCGTGGCTGCGGCATTTTTTGGCGCGGGAGAAGATGAAGTTCTTTTGCCGGCGCCGGTGCAAGCGCAGGCGCCGATGGAAACGCCATCGCTGTTACAGGCGAAAGCAGAGGCGCAGGAGCCGTTGCAGGCTGAATTTGTGGCGGAGCTTACGGCGGGGAGCGGTACGGAGATCATCGCACTGCCGCACGAGGAAGCACGCGACCTGAAAACGGAACTTCTGGAAGTGGCCCAGGCGCTGGACCAGCACAAGCTTTGGGTGGAATCGAACGGCAAGGAAGGGATACGCGGGGATTTTGCCGGGGCGAATCTTTCGGACGCCGATTTGACCGCGGTGAACCTGCAGAGTGCGGACCTGACGAAGGTGAATCTGCGCGGCGCGGATTTGTCCATGGCAAATTTGCGGGGCGCGAACCTGGTGGAGGCGGACCTTCGCGAGACGAACCTGCTGGGCGCGGAATTTTCGGGGGCCAACCTGATGGGCGCGAATTTGTACGGCGCGCAGGGACTATGGGCTGGGCGGCTGGGCGGAACGAACCTGTTCGACGCGACTTTACCGGAGGCGGTGGGCGCTTACGACGGCGGCAAGACGATTGGCCAATTCACGCAGGCTGCGCGGCGTTTTTATTTGCTGCTGATCGCGATTTGCATCGGGGCATGCGCGATGGTGGCGCTGACGACCGACGTGCGCTTGCTGCTGGACGAATCGGCCACCGTTTCGGCCCGCATTCCGAACATCCTGCCGTTGCAGGGATTTTATATGGGAGCGCCGCTGCTGCTGACCGTGCTGTACCTGCGGCTGCAATTCCTGCTGCTGCGATTGTGGGGCAGCATGGGAGCGCTGCCCGCGGTCTTCCCCGACGGGCAGACCCCGGAGAAAGATGGTTCGTGGTATTTGATGGGGCCGATCCGGCAGCACTTGCGCTGGACGCGCGATCCGCGATCGCCGCTGGCGATGGTGGAAAGCAGGCTGGCGAAAATGCTGGCGTATTGGGCGGTGCCGGCGACGGTGTTCGCGTTCTGGCTGCGCTACCTGGTGATGCAGGATTACCGTGGGACTTTGCTGCAGGTGTTTCTGCTGACGCTGGTGGCCGCGGCGGGATTCGCGATGCCGCGCATTGTGGCGCGGGTGTTGCGTCCGGGCGATTGGACGGATGAGAGCACGCCGCAATTTGTGCGCGACGTGGCCGGGGCGTTTCGCATTCCGGTTGCGCTTGGGCTGGTCGTGTTCCTGATGTCCCTCGGCGTCATTCGGGGTTTGCCGCCCGAATTGAGCGCGCATCCCGAAGTGGGGCACAGCGACCCGCGACGTTGGGCGGCGACGGCCTTTCAGGCGCTAGGCTACCGGCCCTATGCGGATGTAACGGAAGAGAGCATTTCGACGAGCGCCCTGAAGCCGGTGACCGATGGCGAGACGGGAACGGGCAGCGGGCCGCGGCTGAACGAAATCAATTTGCGCTATTCGCGCGGATATCGTTCGCAGTTTGCGGGTGCTCGGATGTGGCGGGCCAACCTGGAAGGATCGAGCTTGTCGGAAGCCGATTTCCGCGCGGCAAATTTGCGGGAAGCGGTGTTGCGCGGGGCGAACCTGGACCGCTTGCAGGCGGCGAAGGCGAACCTGGTGTCGGCGGACGCTCAGGGAGCACAACTGGCGGGAGCGGATTTCCGGAACGCGGATTTGTCGTACGCCAACCTGGATGGAGCGATGCTGACGACGGCGAATTTCGGGCACGCCACGCTGTATGCCGTGAAGTTGCGGCAAGCGGATTTGCTGCGAGCGGAATTGTCGCACGCCGATTTGCGGGACGTGAAGCTCGACGATGCGGTGCTTTCGATGGCTTCGATGGAGCAAACGGATTTTTCCGCGGCGAAAATGACGGGAGTGAACCTGACCGGGGCCCAGGCGAAGGGAACGATTTTCCTGGAAGCCGACATGAGCCGTGCGGATCTGCGCGGCGCGGCGTTTCCCGGAGCGATCCTGCGCGACGCGAAGCTCGATGGCGCGCGGGTGGAAGGCGCGGATTTCCGCGGTGCGCTGGGGTTGCAAGCGTGGCAGGTCTGCGCGACAACGGGATGGCAGGGCGCGCAGTTTGACGCGGACGTGAAAGCCGCGGTGCTGCAAAGCTGCGGCGGGCCGCAGAGCAATACGCATCCGTAAGGCGATCGAGAACCAGCGAAGGTCCTCCGCGAATAGGCGAGCGGTGTGCGCAACTCGGAAGTCGATCAAATTCCGAGTACCCGACTACCCTCATTCGACTATTTAATTTCAAAAATCAGTTATATATCAGCAGGGAAATTTAATATCTAGCATTATCAACGTCCGATATTGTATGTTATCGAAAAGTTTTGGCGCAAACCTGGGTGGAGGGGTGCGCGAAATGACGACGGGGAAACAAAGAATTAACCGGATTATTTTTCCTCTTGGCACGTTCCTAATTGCGACCAATCTGCTTGCAATCCCGCCTCGCCCCGTTCCGGCAGATAACTACACCGACCGTGACCGTAAGTATGTAGTTGAGATGCTTCATACCATCCAGAATGATTTGGATACCAAGTACTTCGACCCAACTTTTCACGGTGTCGACATGAAAGGGCGGTTTCTGGATGCGGAAGCCAGGATTCTAAACTCGAAGTCTTACCGGGAAGCCATCGAGAGTTTGGAATGGGTATTGGAAGGCCTGGACGATTCGCATACTTTTCTGATTCCACCTCTTCAGTCCTTTCAAGTTGATTACGGATTTGAATTTCAGTTTTACGGAAATAACTGCTACATCACACGAGTGAAAAAAGGGAGTGACGCCGAGAAGAAAGGCCTGAAAACCGGCGATCAATTATTGGGTATTGATGGCCGCAAGCTGGCTCGAAGCGACCTCAGCCGCCTCACGCGGTCTCTTTATTTAGTCTCACCTCGCGCCGTGACGCATCTTGCCGTCCTCTCCCCAGGCGAGAAGAGTCTCCGCACACTTGGAGTGGAAACCAAGGTCCATCCCTTCCCCCAACTATTGGACGCTGACAGCACACGGGATTCGGGCTTTGATATTAATTGGCGATTGCGCAATCTGGAATCCTCGATGGAAGCCAGAAAGCCCACTCGCGCAGAGATTGCTGACGTGTTGGTTTGGCGTCAGCCCAGTTTTCTTCCCTCGTACGATCCCTCCGCCTCCGTAGACAACAGCGCGGAACCACTTGGCGAAAAACCGGCTTCTTTGCTGGGGAGAGCGAATAACAAGCGCGGCCTTGTCCTGGACCTGCGAGGCAACTTAGGGGGATCCGTGAAGGCCGAAAAGTGGCTCCTCGCCGGAATTTTTGATCACGATGTGCACGTTTACGATATCGTCAGCCGGGGGCAAGCGAAGACAGAAATTTTGAAATCCCAAGGCAAGCATGCTTTTGCCGGATTTCTGATCGTCTTGGTCGACAGTGCCAGCAGTTCCGCTGCGGAAGTATTCGCGCGGGTCGTACAACTCGAAAAGCGCGGCTTAATTATGGGCGATCACACGTCGGGCCAAGTGAGAGAATCGCTCCTGCTTCGCCATAATGTGTTTCAAGCCGGGAGCACACCACAATATGTCGTGTCTATGAGTGTCGCCGACTTGATCCTCGCGGACGGCAGAAGCCTGGAGGGTAGCGGAGTGATTCCGGACATTCTGATGCTGCCCACCCAGCAGGACCTGGCCGCTGGAAGAGACCCAGTTCTCGCCGAAGCCTTGAAGCTCCTCGGGCGTCCAATGGATCCCGAGCAGGCCGGAAAGCTGGTCCGCCCCAAATAAGAAGAGGTAACCAGCCCCCTGCGTCCCGGTAACCGCGCTGATCGCAAATTACATTACTAGCCTGTAGGTTACTTCCTTGACATGCAATCGAAGGCGGGAGGATGATGGCCGCATCCTTTCAAGCCCTCTTCTATGCCCTAGCGCATGCCAGGGGGAGCCATGCCAATACAAGCCAAACCAACCGAAGAGGCGATCAGCCAGCTTTTGCACGGGGACAAGGAACTTCAGCCCCCGAAACACGCGAAGCATGAAACGCGTTTGAAGGATTTCGACGCGGAATGCAAACGGGCTGCGGACGATCCGGAAAAATTCTGGGCGGAAATCGCCAAGGAGCTGCACTGGCACGAGCCGTGGACGAAGGTGTTCGACTGGAAATATCCGACCTTTGAGTGGTTCATCGGCGGGCGCTGCAACATCACCTATAACTGCCTGGACCGCCAGGTGAAGGCCGGGCGGCGGAACAAGGTTGCGTACATCTTCACGAATGAAGACGGCAGCGAGCGGCAGATCACCTACGGGCAGTTGCTGGACCTGGTTGGAAAAATCGGGAATGGATTGAAGTCGCTGGGCGTGAAAAAGGGCGACCGCGTGGTGATTTACATGCCGCTGTGCATCGAGGGCGTGGCGTCGATGCTAGCGTGCGCGCGGATCGGCGCAGTGCATTCGGTGGTGTACGCGGGATTTAGCGTGCAGGCGCTGCGCAGCCGGATCGAGGACGCGCAGGCGAAAGTGGTGGTGACGGCGGACATCGGATTCCGGCGCGGCAAGCGGGTGAGCTTGCGCTCGATTGTGGAAGAGGCGATTTCGGGATTGGAAATTGTGCAGCGCGTGGTGGTGTACCGGCGGATTCAGCCGGTGATTGAGCTGAGTGCGTCGCACTCGATTGATTTTTACGAATTGATTGCGAAGCAGTCGCCGGACTGCCCCGCGGAGGTGATGCATTCCGAGGACCCGCTGTTTATTTTGTATACCAGCGGAACGACGGGGAAGCCGAAGGGCGTGGTGCATGTCCACGGCGGGTACATGGTGGGGACGTATTACCACATGACGCGCTTTTGGGATATTCGCGACGACGACGTGTTTTTCTGCACATCGGATATCGGCTGGGTGGTGGGGCATTCCTACATCACTTATGCGCCGCTGATAGCGGGAGCCACCACGTTGTTTCGCGAAGGGGCGATTGATTGGCCGCACCCGGCGATCATGTGGGAGACGGTGGTGAGATACCGGGCGACGGTGATTTTCACGGCCCCGACGGCGGTGCGCATGTTCATGCGGCATGGCGACGCGCTGCCGCAGAAATACGATTTGAAAAGCATTCGGATATTTTCGGTTGCGGGTGAGCCGCTGAACCCCGAGGCGCTGGAGTGGGCTTACCGCGTGATTTGCGGAAACGGCGAGTGGGGCTTTGTCATGGACAACTGGTGGCAGACAGAGACCGGCGGGCCGTGCCTCGGTACGATGCCACATTTCGCGGCGCGTCCGACGAAAGCGGGGAAGGCGCTGCCGGGCGTGAGTGCCGCCGTGGTGGATTCGCACGGGAACCAGATGCCGCCCAATAAAGGTGGATTGCTGGTGCTGAAGCGGCCGTTCCCGCATATGTTCCGGACGTGTTACCGCGACCCGGAGAGATATGCACAGGATTGGGGCAAGGTGCCGAACGTCTACACCACGGGAGACGTGGCGCTGTATGACGAGGATGGGTATTTCACGGTGGTGGGCCGCGCCGACGACGTGCTGAACGTCGCGGGGCACCGCATCGGCACGGCTGACGTGGAAGGCGCGCTGGTGAGCCATCCGGCGGTGGCGGAGGCCGCGGTAATCGGGCGGCCGGACGAGATTAAGGGAGAAAACATCAAGGCGTTTGTGATGCTCCGCGTGGGGCACACGGCCTCGGCTGAGCTGGAAGTGAAATTGAAGGACCACGTGCGCCATGTGCTCGGCGGAATCGCGGTGCCGGCGGAGATCGCGTTTCCAGAGAAGCTGCCGAAGACGCGGAGCGGAAAGATCATGCGAAGGCTGCTGAAGGCGCAGGAGCTTGGCAAAGACGTGGGTGATATTTCCACGCTGGAAGAATGAAGACAGCAGGGATTGACAAGTGCGGGGGCAGCACGTAAACTCGTGCTGCACATTTTTATGTGCTTGTGACGCAGGGAAGTAGTCATGGAAGGCAAGTCAAACATAACATTGAAGTTAGATAGGGACCTGCTGCGCGCTGTAAAGGTCGTGGCCGCGAAGAAAGGCACTTCCATCAGCGCCTATGTTGCTGAAAAGCTCTCCGAGGCGATGAAGCAGGAGGACAGCTATGAGGAGTCCAAGCGACGCGCTATCGCTCTCATGAAGGAAAGCCGGAGTCTCGGGTGGAAGAAGCCGAAATCGAGAGACGAGCTGTATGAGCGGTAAGGCGTTTGTAGACACGAACATCCTTTTGTACGCACATGATTTAGCTGACTCTGCCAAAAACCAGGTTTCCGTTGACTTGCTAACGCAGCTTTGGGATGACCACACCGGGGTCATAAGCACCCAGGTGCTCCAAGAATTTGCAGTCAATTTGCAAAGACGAATCTCGCTTTCCTTAACGTTCCAGGAAGTTCGAGCAAGGATCGCGCTGTATCTTGATTGGGAAGTTGTAGTAAATGGGAAAGGTGCAGTGCTGCGAGGGTTGGATGCCAAAGAGAGGTACCAGATCTCTTTTTGGGATGCGATGATCGTGCAGGCGGCGGAGAGCGCCGGGTGTGAAGTGCTGTACTCGGAGGATTTGTCCCACGGGCAGGAATATGGCGGCGTGCTGGTGGTCAACCCTTTTCTGGGTTGAATTCCTGAAGGCAATCAGGTTAGGGCCGGAGGTAATTCCGCAAGGTTTGTGCAGACGGCTGTGGGCGCGATACTCAATTCGTCAGGCACGGCCGAATTGCGATTAAGCCAGTAGGTGCGAAAGCCGAACGAAGTGGCGCCGGCGATGTCCCAATAGTTTGAGGAGACGAAGCCGATTGCTTCCTTTGCAATGCCGAGGCTGGTTGCGGCGTGCCGGTAAACTTCTGGCCGCGGTTTATAAATCTGCAGGGAATCAACGCTGAAAATATTCTTGAAGAAGTGAGCCATGCCGTTTGTGGTGACGAGCGGCGTGAGCATTTCCGGCGTGCCATTGGACAAGATGGAGAGCGGAAGGTGGGAAAGTTTTTCGAGGGCTGGCTTCACCTCGGGAAACGCGGGCAGCGTGAGGTAGACCTGCATCAGTTGCGCTCGCTGGTCGGCGTCGCAGGAAACTTTCAGGGTGCGGCAAGCGAAGACCAGCGCGTCTTCCGTGATTTTCCAGAAATTTTCGTAGCGGCCCATCAGGGTGCGCAGCCAGGAATATTCGAGTTGCTTGGCCCGCCAGAGCTTGCTGAGGGCCTCGCCAGTTCCCGGAAATAACTCTTCCGCGCGGGTTTTCACGGCAAACGGATCGAAGAGCGTTCCATAGGCGTCGAAAACGAGCGCGCGGAGCGGGGGACTCATGCGGTCTGATTCGGCGCGTCTTTAAGATTGAGCTGCAAGCGAACCTCAGCGGCTAAAGCCGTGTTCTTTTTGCCGATTTATGGCACGACCGAAGTCGTGCCCTCCCGGGAATATTTTCTAGCGATCTTCGCCGAAGAGTTTGATGTCTTCGGGGCCTTCGGCGAGGGGGCCGCGCTCGCGGCCCTGGACGATCTGGCGAACTTGTTCGACGATGTCGGGATTGGCGAGCGTGGTGATGTCGCCCGTGTCCATGCGGTTGGAAATGGCGGCAAGAACGCGGCGCATGATTTTGCCGGAGCGGGTTTTGGGCATGTCGGGAACGATGTGGATGCGCTTGGGGCGCGCGATTTTGCCGATCATGGTTTCGATGGTGGCGATGAGCTTTTCCGAGACAGCCCGGTTAGAGTGAACGCCCGGCTTAAGGGAGACGTAGATTTCCGGCACGCGGCCCTTTACGTCATCGACGACGGGAACGACGGCGGCTTCAGCGATTTCTGGCAACGTGAGGCACGCGGATTCGAGTTCCTTGGTGCCGAGGCGGTGGCCGGCGACGTTGATGACGTCGTCAACGCGGCCGAGGATGCGATAGTAGCCGTCGGGAGCGAGCACGGCGCCATCGGCGGCGTAGTACGGCCAATCGCGCCAATCCTTGCTGTTCGGTTTCGAGTTGTATTTCTTGTAGTACTGATTCACGAACCGCTGCGGATCGCCCCAGATGGTTTGCATGATGCCCGGCCAGGGATTGCGGATGCAGATGTTTCCGGCGGCGTGGGCAGCAGAGAGAACTTCATTGCCGTTTTCGTCCCAGATCACGGGATAAATTCCAAGGCATGCAGGGCCCGCGCTGCCGGGCTTCATCGGGTCGAGAGCCGGCTTCGTGGTGCACAGGAATCCGCCGGTTTCCGTTTGCCACCAGGTATCCACGATGACGGCTTCGCCTTTGCCGACGACTTCGTAGTACCAGCGCCAGACTTCCGGTTCGATCGGTTCGCCGACCGTGGTCATGTGCTTGAAACGGTAGTTGTGCTTTTTGGGTTCGTCGGCGCCGGCTTTGCGCAACATGCGGATAGCGGTCGGCGAAGTGTGGAAGATGTTGACGTCGAGCCGCTCGGCGATGCGCCACGGGCGGCCGGCGTCGGGGAACTGCGGCACGCCTTCATAGAGGACGCTGGTGGCGGCGAGAGTGAGAGGGCCGTAGACGATGTACGAGTGGCCGGTGATCCATCCGATGTCGGCCATGCACCAGTAGACGTCCTCGGGATGAATGTCCTGGTAATACTTGGAAGTGCCCGCGACATAGGCAAGGTATCCGCCGGTGCGGTGCTGGCAGCCTTTGGGCTTGCCGGTGGTGCCGCTGGTGTACATCAGGAAGAGGGGATCTTCGGCGTCCATGGAAACCGGCTCGACGACGGCGTTGCGGTAATTTTTCAGCACGTCGTTGACGAAGAAATCGCGCTCCAGGATCATCGGCGCATCGGAAGAATACTTGTGAGGGTAGCGGCGCCAGACGAGGACTTTGTCGATGTGCTGGCCTTCTTTTTCCGCGGTTTTCACGGCGATATCGGCGCTGGCTTTGTGGTCCACCCAGCGGCCGTTGCGGTGGTAACCGTCGGCGTAAATCAGGACGCGGCTGCCGGAGTCCGCGGCGCGCATGCCGCAAGCTTCGCCGGAGAAGCCGCCGAAGACGACGGAGTGAATCACGCCGAGGCGCGCGCAGGCCAGCATGGTGATAGGCAGCTCCGGAATCATGGGCATGTGGATAGTGACGCGATCGCCTTTTTGCACGCCGGCGAAATCGCGGAGCAGGGCGGCCATTTCATTGACGCGGCGATAGAGTTCCTGAAAAGTGATAACGGTGTGATTTTCGTCTTCCGGCTCAGGAACGAAAATGAAGGCGGCTTTGTTTTTATGCTTGGTGAGGTGACGGTCGACGCAGTTATAACTGGCGTTGAGCTTGCCGCCGACGAACCACTTCCAGAACGGCGGGTGGCTGGTGTCGAGCGTGGTGTGCCAATACTGATCCCAGTGGAGGAGTTCGGCGTATTCGCGGTAACACTCGGGGAAATTCTTCTCGCTGAAGCGCTCGACCATGTGCGGATCGCTAAGGTTGGCCTGGGCGATAAAGCGGGCCGACGGCCGAATGCTATTTTCATCTTTCCAGTGGACGGCGATTTGCGCTTCGGTCAGCCCCTGTTTTTTTGGCTGGGGCTTTTTTGCGTTGGACTTTTTAGCGAGGGCTTTTGTCGGCACGGCAGCAACTCCCTTGGAAAGTAAGGACTGCACACCACGAACGAATTGGACTACACGCGCGAGCGGCACGTAGTGGAAGAGCGGCAGGGCCACATTACCCGATGGCACAAATTCCGCCCGAGAGAAAGATGATGCTACTTTGGCGGTTCGCTCGTCAATGTTCCGCCGCAGCCAGCGCGGCACTTGAGGTGTGCGCCGCGGCTGAACTCAAGCTTTCTTGGTGGCTTCGTCGTATTCGGACCAAATTAGAGTGCCATGCGTTTCCTTCAGGAAGATGGAGCCGAAGACGAGTGTGATGCCCGCCACGATCATCGGATAGTAGAGGCCCGCGTAGATATTGCCGGTTCGCGCGCAGAGGGATAAGCCAATGAGTGGTAATAATCCGCCGAATACGCCGTTGCCTATGTGGTATGGCAAAGAAAGCGACGTATATCGTATTTTCGCGGGAAAGGCCTCGACGAGATAAGCGGCGATGGGGCCGTAAATCATGCACACAAAGATCACCTGGATAAAGACCAGCAAGACCAGCTTGGGAACATCCGGATTTGCCGCCTCCTTGGCCGCCACTTGTTGGCCTGTTGCCGAATCGCTGGTGAGAGCCGTGAGGCTGATCGCGCCGGTCACTTTGTTCCTGGCGGATTTCAAACCGTTGATGTTGGTGCCGGCGGCGACTTGCATGGATTTATAGATGGGGATGTAGGTGACGATGGCCAAGAGGCACGCGGCCATCATGAGCCATTTGCGCCCGATGCGGTCCGAAAGCGCGCCGAAAACCGTGAAGAAGGGCATCGCGCAGAGGAGCGCGATGGCGACGACGATATTGGAAGTTTTCGGGTTCACCTTGAGCACGGTTTGCAGGTAGAACAAGGCGTAAAACTGGCCGGTGTACCAAACCACGCCTTGCCCCGCGGTGGCGCCGAAGAGAGAAATCAAAACGCGCTTTAGGTTTTCCCACTTTGTGAAGGCTTCGGTAAGAGGCTTGGCGGAAGTCATGCCGGAAGTCTTGAGCTGCGAGAAGATCGGGGATTCCTTCATCTTCAAGCGAATGTAGAGCGAGATGGTGACCAGGACGATGGACAGGAGGAAGGGAATGCGCCAGCCCCAATCCGCGAACTGTTCCTTGGTCATGGCGTTTTGCGTGCCGAGGACGACGAGCAGGGAAACGAAGAGTCCCAGCGTGGCGGTGATTTGAATGAAACTGGTGTAGAAGCCGCGCTTCTTGTCGGGGGCATGTTCCGCAACGTAGACGGCCGCTCCGCCATATTCACCGCCGAGAGCGAGGCCTTGCAGTACGCGGATCGCAAGTAAAGTGATTGGAGAAAACCAGCCAGCAGTTTGATACGTGGGGAGCAGGCCGATGAGGGCCGTGGCGCCGCCCATGATGCTGAGCGTGACGATGAAGGCGTACTTTCGGCCGACCATGTCGCCGATGCGTCCGAAGAAGAGCGCGCCAAACGGACGCACCAGGAAGCCCACGGCAAACGTGGCAAGATACGCGATGTAGGCGAAGGTTTCGTTGCCGGGCGGATAGAATTTAGGCGAAAGGATGGCGGCGAGGCTGCCGAAGATATAGAAGTCGTACCACTCAATCATGGTGCCGACGGAAGATGCCATGATGACACGCCAAATGCCGTAGTCCGCCGGTGCCCCTTCGAGAGCGATTGTGCCGCTGGCCATGTTGTCTCCCCCTAAATGTGCATCCTTAAATCAACCTGGCATTCCTGCTGATGCAGAATAGCTGCGGACAAAATCCGCCCGCGACAGCTCCTTCAGAGGACCCAGCCGCAGGCCGCAATTCTCGGAAATTTGAATGAAAACCGGGCCCGCACCCTGCTACAGGACAGGAATCTCCCCGTTCATATATGGAGCCGGGAGCAAAGTCAAGGGAGGGTTTTATGGGATAGTCGGCCGGGTTTGATTGCCGCGTCTACCGGGCAGTGGAGGATTTCCTGGCGCAGCTTCGCAAGCCGCCGCTAGTTGTGCGACCCATGCTGAGAGCGAGCCTGCGACAAATGCTGCGGCGGGCGGAATTCAATGGTGACGTCCTGTTGAACCGGGACGGGCCTTTTGTTCAAGAGCGTGGGCCTGTAACGCCACTGACGAATGGCGCTGATTGTTGCCGGAAGCATAGACGTGGAGCCGCTCAGAAGCTTTACGTCCAGCACCTGGCCGGATGCTCCGATAGTGGTGCGGACTTTGACGGCCTCCGCCGATGCATATCGATCGCCGGGCCAGGAATAACGGGGCCATACGAAGGAGACGAGTTCACCTGCTTGCAAGCGAGCAGATCGATGAGCCGTTGAAGGTCCTTTTTGAGGAGGAACCAGGACAGAAAGTTCCGAGGCCATGGCGAGCGAAGAGGTGGCGGCAATTGGTTTTTCCGGGAAGTTCACTCGGAACGGTTTGCTGCCATAGGCGGGGGGCGTGACCAGGATCGCGGAGGGCGTTAACCGGCGCATCGCTGCGCCGGTTGAAGGCGCTACCCCGCGCGGGGCGGGATTTGCCGGCACGGGACTTACCGGGCCGAGCGCGTCGGAAGAACGGGTGAAATTGGGGCTTGCCGGTGGAGGCGCGTTTCGCGCGATTACCCCAGCCGAACTATCGCGTGAAGGAGTTGGGCCGGGATCAATCGAGGGTTTCGATCCGATCATCGGAGACGAGTTTGAAATGGAAGAGGGCGCTTTCGCGAAATATTCAGAGGGCCGTGAGTTTTCCCTCGGCTTTTCTTCCGGCGACGCGGCCGCGACAAGCTTGTTGGCACTTGCGGAGCTACCGGAATCAAGGACGGTATTTGTTGCCGGCAAAGTGGAAGTGTTCCGCAAGGCCGCTTCGGTTTGGCGGCCGGACTGTGCCGGCGACGGGGCATCCTCAGTCCGGATGGATGTCTTGGCGCCCTGCAGCCACTGGCCGAGCGGACCGCGGCCTACCGTGAGCCCGATGGGCAAACTGATCATCGCGAACAAAAACACCAGCGCGAATGCGGCGACATGAACTCCGGAAATCTCGAGAACATAAGGACGTGCTGGCGAGTCCTGGATCCCAGCCGCTGGGGAAGCGGCTCTGCGCATTCGAACTTGCGGTTCAAGAGCGGCGGCCGGGGCCTCGGGTTGTACTTCTTCGTGAATATCTTCCACAAACGATGGCGGGTTTACATCCGGAGTTTCACGCGTAAAGATCTCCAGCGCTTGAGGCGCGGTGACCTCAATCCATTCGGCCGATGCGGGTTCGTCCCGCTCTGGAAAGACACTCTCGATTGGCTCTTCCGGGAGACTTTCGAGGGTTGAGGGGATGGGAGCCGCCGCCGGCACATCGGGTTCGGCGACGTGCGCGGCTGTTTCCATCTTTGCCGGCGCGTCCGCTTGCTGCGCCAGCTTATTCCGCTGCGCAATTTCCATGAGCGTTGCCAGCCTGCCGCCCGCCTTCGACAGCGCGTCAAAGACGTAGGAGACATTCTTCGCGCTGAATTGAAGCTGCCGGGCGGTAAGCGTCAGCCGTAGGATTTCGTCGATTTCCTGTTGCTGGCTTTCGGAGAGATAGCCGCGCAGGGCGGAATAAAGGGCGCCGTTCTCGAAATTTTCTTTCCACTCAAGAATCGCCTGCAAGCGGCGGCTGACGTCCTTATCCAATTCGTGTTCTTGCAGGCGCGCCGGGGAGCTCGCGGCGAACACTTCCGCTTGACCATTGGGCAGCGCCCTGATGATTTCCCGCAACCCGCCACGCAGTTCCTGTGCTTTGTTGGACGGCAGAGAAGTCTTGCGGCAGACCCACTCTCCGCGCAGCTTGTCGAAATCAATCGAGACGCGACACGCGTCTGTTTCATATTTGAACACCGGCAACGGCTTGAGCGGAGGCCACCCGCCGGCCAGGAGCATTTTCATCTCCGCCTGCTGCACTGGAGACACACGTCCAGCAGAGGCTGGCCTGGATCGTTCGTGTTCATGCAAGTTCATGATTGGGCTGGGCCCGAAACCCTGGACGCTCCACGCGATATTGCGGAAGCGCGACCAGCAAACTTCCGGAAGGGGGCGTCGCGACGAGTGTCGGAGGAATCCACTGCGATCCACCTGACTCGCCGGCCGTCGTAACTTTCCCGAGAGTTGCCCCCCTCAACCCAGGCCGGCGGGATTAGTTGCAAGCCTCGGCCAGAAAAGACCCGCTTCCGGCGATTTTCTGAGCAAGGTACAGGAGCAACGTGCGGCCCCATTTTAGAATTCTGGCAACAAAAGGCGCAAAAACACACAGTTAGCGTTCGTCTGGTAAGTCCCGGTACCCCGATTTACCCGGGAATCTTCGTACTAGTAGCCACATCTACGGTACCAGCATTAATCCGGACTTGTGCTCATGCCTGACGTAGCGCCTCCGAGCGCCTCCTTATCTGACTTCTGCTGCACAACAACTCTTAAACACTTACCAGGGTGCTAAACTGCCCACTCCGGGGGTGCCACATGCAACCAGGTCGTCTCGTGGCGTGCTTGCATTCGTTGAATCTGACAAGCTTACTTTGCACGAGCTTCATGTCTTTGGGGCTGAACGCTTGTTCCGCCCGGATGGGCCCCAAGAGCGTCCCCGCAGATCGCTTCGACTATGCGGATGCACTCACTCGTTCGTGGAAGGAGGAGACCCTCCTGAACATGGTGAAACTTCGCTATGTCGATCCGCCCTTGTTTCTGAGTGTCCAGCAAGTTGTCCAACAATATACAGTGGAGGGTTCTGGTTCGATCAATGCTCCAGGTTGGACGGGCGGCGCCAACATTGCGACTGCGGGTTCTGCGACTGGCAGGTGGGCCGAGAGCCCTACGATCACATACAGTCCAATGAGTGGCGAGCAATTTACAAGGAGCCTGATAAGGCCGGTTCGTCCCGAAGAATTGCTGTCGCTTGTCCAGTCGGGCTGGCCTGTTGACGCGGTTTTTTCGATCGGAGTGAGGTCCATCAATGGACTGCACGCCGGTTCCCGAACCGCGGCACTCAAACAGCATGGCGACCCTGACTTCTATCTGGTCCTGTCCCTGTTAAAGGAGCTTCAGGCATCGGACGAATTTGGGATTCGCGTCCCATCAACCAAGGAAGGCGGAGCTACGGTTATGGCTTTGCGTGCTAAGGGCGCAAGCGAAGCTGACCAGGAGCGCGCCAAAAAGATCCGGGAATTATTGCACCTTAGCCTGGATGCAGCGGAGTTCAAGCTTGTCGAGGCAGCCACGCAACAAGACGATAAAGAAATCGCTATGCTCACGCGTTCCATGCTTCAGATCCTCGCGGAGGCTGCGGCCGGCGTCGAAATTCCAGCGGCGGACATTGAACAAGGGCGCGTATATAAAATGGATCTATCAGAGGTTGGCCCGAAGTTCTTTGTGCGCGTGCATTCCTCAACAGCAAGACCGGAACCCATCGACACGTTTGCTGCTGTGCGTTATCGCAACTATTGGTTCTGGGTGGACGACCGCGACTTACCATCCAAGCGCGGACTCAATTTTCTCATGGTTCTCTTAACGCTCGCCGAATCTGGACCCACTGCGCCTCCCCCCGCCCTCACTATTTCAAAGCCCTAAAATGGAATGCGGCCTGTGCAGGATAAGAAGTCAGGGCCAAAGCCTTAGCTTGTTTATTGCTTGAAGACCAGTGGAGGGCCACTGACCCGCTTGCCTTTGAGATCCACATCCACTTCCACGCGGTCAGCGATCTTGATAAACGGAATGCCACTGTTCATCCCGTATTCCTTGCGGTCGAAGGCCATTGTCCCCTTAATCTCGCCAGTGCCGGTCCCCTTGCCAGACAAAGTGAAGTGCAGCGTTTCGGGCCGCGAAACTCCTCGAATCGTAAATATTCCCTGGATCTCCATTGTGTCGGGTCCCATCTGCACGAACTTTGTGGACTTAAATGTAATGTAGGGGTCCTGGGCAACGTCGAAAAAGTTTTTGCTCTTTAGCTTCCCATCCTTCATGCCGCTGCCCGTATTTACGCTGTCGGCTTGGATCTTGACCTCCAAAACACCCGCTTCTGCGTCAGTCGATGAAAACGTTAAGGTGGCGTCCCACTTGTCAAAAACGCCTTCGATTGGCACGGACGCTTTTACCGCGAACTTAATCGAACTGCCTTCTTGTGTGATCTTGACGACGGGAACTCCTCGAGGATCTTGAGCACAGGTTGGTGCCACGAAGAGAATCAGTATGGTTACTGCGCGCGATAATTTGTTCATGGCTTGGCCTCCAGTCGTTACAGAGAATCGTGCTGGCGGTCACATTCGGATTCGGCAGAAGCTGCGTTCCCAGCCGCTAATTCTTGGCCTGTTTCTTGGGCGCCTGGGATTGCTTTAATTGTGTTCTTGCGGCTTCTCGTTCCGTCATCAGCTTCCAGCCCAAGTAATATTTGTAGATATTGCTGACGTATCCGACCGTTTCTGCCCCGACCTTTTTGGCAACTGCGTACTCGACATTTTTGAACCAGATGTTTGGATTCAGTCCCATATCCGCCGCCAGTTGGCGGCATTGTTTGATGCGTCCCGGCCCGGCATTGTATGCGGCGAGTGTCATCAGCGTTTTATTGAGCGGGTCCATCGGGTCATTCTTGAAGTAATCATCGCGGATGAATTTGAGTAGTTTTACTCCGGCATGAATGTTGGGATCGACCTTCGTGACGTCCGGGATATTTACCGGCGAACTCGCCGCGGTCGTGGGCATGACCTGCATCACGCCGATTGCTCCTACCCCGCTTTTGGCTTCCTGATTTAGTCCAGATTCCTGATAGGCCTCAGCGGCTATAAGCATCCACGGAAATTTGTACTCACTTGCATATTTCTGGAACAAGCCCTTCATCTGATTGAACCGCTTTACACTCTCCGCGTTCTCGTTGTTCTTAATAAAGCGGCCGCTCTTCAGATAGGTGTTTGCAAGCTGTGCGAAATAAGCCGTCCCCTCGCGATGTGTACTGGCAAACTCCTCTAGCATGGCCTTGAGCTTGGGAGAGTCCTTACGGACTGCCCAGCCCGATTCCATCTTGTCGGTGACTGGAAAGTCCTCATAAATGTTCATGTCAGTAAAGACCTTCTTCCAAAGCTGCGCCGTAAAGGACGGAGTCACCGCGTATTGCACCAGTCCGGCCCGGGCCATTTCGACAAGGTCGTCGCGTTCAAGATTTCCGTCTGCAGCGATCAGGTCAATCTTTGGTTTCTTAGCCGCTGAGAGTTTTTGATTGAGTTCCGTGAGATTCTCCCAGGAGATCGAGTTTTTGAAGAGGTAGACTTGCTTGCCGGAGAGGTCCTCCAGGTTAGCCAGCGGCGGGGCGTCTGGACCCGCCACCACAACATCGTGCACGCTACTAGCCAGAGGAACGAAGTCGAAAATCTTCTTGCGCGCTTCTGTGATGTATACGGCAGCGGCTACCAGGTCTCCGTTCCCGTTCTGCAAATCGGCGGCGGCCTTTCCGAAGGTCGTCGGGATCAACACAACGTTGATTTTTTCTTTTCCCGTGGTGTCTTTTGGATGCAGCTTGCGATTGAGGAACTTCTCAAAATCCACTAGCGCATCGTAGGTCATTCCACGTGGACGTCCATTATCAAAAAAAAAGCTGGCCCGATTGAAGGTGACCAATGCGCGTACGACACGCCGCTGATCCATTTCGTCTAGATCGCCTTTGTGCGGCGAAGGGCGAACTACCAGCTCCTGTAGGTCCGCGCTCTGATCTTGTGTACCGCCCTGCGATGAAGTCTGTGGGAATGCCGGCAGGGCAAAGGCGAGAAGGAGGCTAATCACGGGAGCCAATTTCTTGCTCATAAGAACGTCTCCCAGCCGTAAATACTACTACATGCGGTTAGGAGCTGGTAAGGGGTCTAACCAGATATGCTCGTTCTGGAACTCACATCTACGGTAACCGCATTTAGTGGGACTTGGCGTTAATCAAAACCGATTCGTGATTTGGTTTGAAATGGAAACGGTTGCGAGAAGATCGCGTGCGGAAGCAAATGATGTATATTGGTTCGCAGCCGAAAGGCAGAACGAAAATTCCAGTCTCAACGCATCGAGGAGGAATCATGGCCAAAGCTTTCGTCCTTGTTTTCGTAATTCTCGCCATGGCGCTGTTGTGTTATGCGCCGCCGGCGTCAGCCCAGATCGCCGTCAGCATTGGAGAGGCGCCCGTGTGCCCGTATGGGTACTTTTCGTACGCTCCGTACGGCTGCGCGCCTTACGGCTACTACGGGCCCGATTGGTTTGTTGGCGGCGTGTTTATTGGAGCCGGCCCCTGGTTCCACGGCCCGGAGCACTTTGCCGGCCATGTTGATAACCGATTCGACCCTCATCACGGCTACAGAGGGCCGATGCCAGCGCGCGGAGATGAGCCCAACAACCACTTCCGCGGCAACGAGGCGAGAGATGGGAGAGGCCACGTTGTCAAAGAGGATCATGAAGCCGGCAAGGAACGCGAACTACCCGGACATCAGCAGGGCGGCCACGGGCCTGAGCACCACTAGAACGCGATCCGCCAGAACGCGTTCTGACTGCCACGCAGGCCACCAATGAACTGGAGAATCGTCTCGGCTTTCGTTTCGAGAATCGCCTCCATCACTAGATTCCCGCGCGAATCCCGAACGGCTAACCAGATCGTTGCCTGATGGACATCCATCCCAACATACTTGGCGTCATTCATGAGGGTGCTCCTTGTTGTAGGTTGAGATGCGAACAATCAACCTACTCCAAACGGGCGCCCTTTTATAATGCCTTTATCAGGCTCTAAGTTTGAGTAGTTGGTAAAAGGCTCTGTGAGTTTTGAAAGAGCCTTGGTGACTTTGTCCGTGAATGGCCGCGATCCGGATGAAAATTGTTTCACATTGTCGCGATCAGTGGAACGAGCGTACAATGTGCTCCCGCGCTTGGAACGTAATGGCAGATTCCGGATTAGTGGGTTCAACTTGACCACACGACAATCTGCCTGGAACGCGAGAAGCGCACCTCCGATTCGCTCCTTGGGTTCGCGTCCATTTATCCTTGAGAGGAGAATATATGTCCGTAAAGCAAGCAGTCTCAGAAGCCTTGCACGGTCTACGCCTCTGTCTGGTCGCGGTGACCGTGTTTCAATTCAGCCTGGGAGGGCCGCTCGCTGGCACCCTTCAGGCGAATGAGAAAGAGCACACTCGCACTCCCATCAAACACGTGATCGTCCTAATCGGTGAGAACCGTAGCTTCGATCACCTCTTCGCTACGTACGTGCCAAAGAGCCACGATTCCGTCTCGAACCTCTTATCTAAGGGGATCATCAACGCAGATGGCACGCCCGGCCCGCATTTCAGCAAAGCCCAGCAATTCCAGGCCATTGCGCCTTTCAAGACAGACTATTACATTAGCCTCGATGAGTCTGAGAAGGCGCCGTACACCACTCTACCGTCACCGACACTGAATTTTTCGCCCAGCCCCGACGCCTCGATCATCGGTTTTGCCACGGAGCCGCCTCCTTTTCCCACGGCCACTCCGACCGCTGTGTTAGCGGCGATCGAGCCGTCTTTGGAAACCGCCGATCTCGGCCTGCTGACCACTGGTGCTTCTGGCGAAAACAATACTTTTGTACTTACGCCCGTTCCGGACTTCGATACCCGAGTGGCGAATTTCAACAATTTGTCGAATGGACCATTCCCACTGCAGGGGCCGAATCTCCCCTACGATTCCTACACGGGTGATACGACACACCGGCTCTTCGAGATGTGGCAACAATCGGATTGCAATATCAAGAACGCCACGCGGCACAACCCTTCGGGCTGCCTGAACGATCTCTATCCGTTTGTCATCACGAACTATACGAATCAGATCGATCCGTTTGACACGCCTCCGGCGATCGACGACAACGGCGGCGGCAATTCCATGGGCTTTTACAACATGCAGGAAGGGGACGTCCCGGTTCTGAAGAAGCTGGCCGATGAATACTCGATGAGCGACAACTTTCACCAGTCGGTAATGGGCGGGACCGGAGCCAATCACGTGATGCTTGGCACCGGCGACGCCATCTTCTGGTCCGATGGCAATGGCAATCCCACGATGCCGCCCTCGCACCTCGCGAACCCCGATCCGCTACCGGGCACGAATGACGTCTACACCGTTGACCTGTTCTTCGACGGCAACTTCAGCGAGTGCGCTGATCCTACGCAGCCCGGCATCAAGCCGATTCGCGATTACTTGGAATCCCTGCCATACCATCCTGGGCCCAATTGCGAAACGGGACGCTTCTACATGGTCAACAATGACAACCCGGGCTTTCTGCCCGACGGCACTGTCGACACGGCGGGGATCGCCAAGGGCGGTTCCGTTCCTCCGACCAATGTGCGTACCATCGGCGATGAGCTCAGTGATGAGAAAATTTCGTGGGCTTATTACGGAGGGGCTTACAACGCGGCGGTTGCTCTTCAGCAGAATCCCGGGAACCCGGATCCGGCCGTGCAAATTGGCAGAGCCTACTGCAACATCTGCAACTTCGAATCCTATTCAACGTCCATCATGGGCAATACAGCTCAACGAACCGAGCACATCAAGGACGCCACCGATTTTTTTGCCGCCGTGGACAACGGCACTTTGCCTGCGGTCTCCTTCGTGAAGCCGGATGGCCTGCTGGACGGCCACCCAGCGTCTTCAAAAGAAGACCTGTTTGAGGGCATGGTTAAGAAAATCATGGACCACCTCACCGCCAATCAGGAGCTCTTTGCTTCCACCGTTTTGTTTATCACCATGGACGAGGGCGGCGGTTTGTATGACTCAGGCTACATTCAACCGCTGGACTTCTTCGGCGATGGGCCGCGCATCCCGCTAATCGCTGTGTCGCCATTTACGCGGGGTGGCCACATCAGTCATACGTATACCGACCACGTGTCGATCCTCAAGTTCATCGAAAGGAACTGGAACTTGAAGCCACTCACGCATCGCAGCCGCGATAACTTCCCGAACCCCATCGCGGACGATGAAAATCCCTATGTACCTCTCAATAGTCCGGCCATCGGCGATCTCTTCGACCTGTTCGATTTCGGGAACCACCACGGTGAGCAGGGCGGCGACGACCACGGCGGCGACCGCTAAGAATCTCTTCACGATCACCAACAAAGAGAGCGGCCTCACGGGCCGCTCTTTTTTCATTTCTTTTACACTTTTGTCGTAAATTTTGAAAGCAGGCCAAAACCGAGTGCACGAGAATGCTGAAGTTGTGGGCAAATACCCTGTCAGTGCCTGGTAAGTCGTGCCAGCCAAGCAGACAAGTTCTGTACCATTACTTAAATTGTATCTAGGGCACCCGTTTATCGCATCTGTTGTAGTAAGTGCCTCCGACAACCTGCGCGAGGCACCCACCGGGGTGGCTGGAAGGAAGGTGATTCCTATGTACGTTGCTCGTTTCGGTTCTTTGCTTCTCGCATCTCTGCTTCTTGCCGCCGTAGCTTCTGCGCAAATTGACGCGCCTTCCAAGGCGCTGATTCCGACCACCCAAGTTACCAACGACATGATTCATCTGGATGTCGTAGTGACTCCCAGATCGGGTCCGCCGCTTGCCGGACTTCAGCAACAGGATTTCACCGTTTTGGATAACAAAAAGGAACAGCCCATTAGTTCTTTCAAAGCCGTTCGTGGGCGCGATGCGGACGTTCACATCATTCTGGTAATCGATGATGTGAATACCGGCGTCGATCACATCGCGTATGAACGGTCCGAACTCGACAAATTCTTGAAAATGGACGAGGGCCACCTTGCCCACCCCATGGCACTAGCGTTCCTGACGGATAAGGGCCTTCAGGTGCAGGATTCCTTCTCGACCAATGGGAATGCGCTGCGTGCTTCGCTCGACCAAACCTCCGTCGGATTGCATTCTATTCTCCGGTCTGGTGGCATCTATAGTGCGGAAGAGCGCTTCGAAGTTTCGCTCAAGGCTCTGTACGAACTGGCCAATCGAGAAGCAGCTCTGCCCGGCCGCAAGTTCCTGATCTGGCTCTCCCCGGGATGGCCAGTGCTCTCGGGCCCGGGCGTCCAGGAACAGCTCGATAACAAGCAACGCGAGCAAATCTTCCATGACATCATCAGCGTTTCTAACCTTTTGCGCAGTGCCCACGTTACGCTTTACAGCATCGATCCGCTGGGCGCTGCGGACTTCGGTACTCGCGCCTTCTGGTGGAAGGAATATGTGGGCGGTGTGGATAAGCCCAACGACGCGAACTTGGGCAACCTCGCGTTGCAAGTCCTCGCGGTCCAAAGTGGCGGGGTGGCCCTGACTGTGAGCAACGATATCGCTGCGGAAGTGCAAAAATGCGTTAACGATGCCGAGGCTTACTATGAACTTTCGTTTGCGCCGCCCTTGGACCAGAAACCAAACGAATTAAATAAAGTGCAGGTGCGGGTGAACAAGCCCAGCGTGGATGTGCGCGCCGGCCAGGTCTATTATTGGCAACCCTGAAGGCTTACATGACTGTCTCAGTCCTCTTGGCGCTAACCTTTTGGAGCGAAGTTCACCTGCACTTCCAGCTGAACGGAAACCGGCTGGCCGTTTGGAGCAAGTTCAAGGCTGCTCAGGAGCAACGACCTGTTCAATTTCGGGTGGGAAGGTTTTACCGCTGCAATTAGAGAACACCCTTTCCGTAAAGGTGCTCGACCATAACTGCAGCCTAGTTCAACCTTGTGCGTCTCATCGTTTTGGCGGAATATGAGACATCCGCCCGGGAAGATTGGCACTCTCGCAGAGCACAACCAAAATGCATAAATTTTGGCGGTCAGCCGCGGAATTTCTAGTTGCCTGCCTGGCGCTGGCATTACTTACTATTATCTGCGGACGACTGCATTGTAATCTCACTACGTCCGGTTTCCTTTATGTGGTTGTCGTCGTACTGGTATCCCGCTTCGGGAACTTTGTTTCATCAATCGTGACCTCCATCATCGCGGCTCTGTGCTTGGCATACCTTGCTCCCCCCGGTTTCAGTTTTCGAATTGACGATCCACTTGATGTGGTGGCGGTCGCTACCTTCTTGATCGCTTCAGTGACTATCTCAGGCCTGGTATCCAAAGTGCGCAAGCAAGCGGAGCATAAACTGCGAGATAGCGAGGAGCGGTTACGGCTAGCAGTACAAGCCGGAAGGATGTACGCGTTCGAGTGGGACATGGCAAGCGATGTGATCGTGCGAACCGGACGGTGCGGAGATATTCTGGATTGGATGGACGATCCCACGCGTGATAGGGGTCGCCAATTTGTCGACCGAATTCACCCCGATGACCGCGAGACGTATTTATCTCCAAAGACTCGGCTTACCCCTGAGAGTCCTAACTATCGAATTGATTATCGGCTGTTACATCCGAACGGTAATGTAATTTGGCTGGAGGCAACCGGGTGCGTCTTCTTCGACGGTAAAGGCAGGAGACTGCGCATCATAGGCCTGGTGGTGGATGTAACCGAGCGCAAGCAGGCGGAAGCCGCGCTTCGCGAGACCGAAGCGCGGTTCAAGTTGGTGGCAGATACCGCTCCTGCGTTGATTTGGATGTCAGGAATAGACAAGTTATGCACCTTTTTCAATAAGGGTTGGCTGGACTTCACTGGGCGATCCATTGACTTGGAACTTGGGAACGGCTGGACGGAAGGCGTTCACCCTGAGGACTCGCAGGGCTGCTTTGACACCTATATTCGAGCTTTTGAAGCGCGTCAGAAGTTCACGATGGAGTATCGGCTCCGGCGCTACGACGGCGAATATCGCTGGGTTCTCGACATTGGGGTGCCGAGGTTCAATCAAGATGGCTCATTCGCTGGTTTCATTGGATCATGTATGGATATTACGGATCTCAAGCTTGCCGAAGAAGCCCTCTCAGGCGTCAACTGCAGGTTGATTGAAGCCCAAGAGCAGGAGCGCACCCGGATCGCGAGGGAGCTTCACGACGACATCGGTCAGCGTATCGCGTTGCAGACACTGAATCTTGAAAGCTTGAAAGACGCTGTCCCCGCGTCGGCAACCGAATCGCGTCGTCGCATCGGTGAAATCCAGGATCAAATCTCGGATCTTGGAACGGATATTCAAGGACTGTCGCACCGCCTGCATTCCTCGAGGTTGGATGATCTCGGCCTTGAAGTGGCGGCCGCCGGATTCTGCAAAGAGTTATCTGAACGGCAAGGAGTGGAGATTGATTTTCGTTGCAAAAACCTTCCGAAAAGGCTCTCTGAAGAGATTTCGCTTTGTCTCTTCCGCGTCATGCAAGAAGCCCTCCAGAATGCGATCAAGCATAGCGGTTCGCGGCACTTCGACGTGTCGTTCGGCGGTGGTCTGAATGAGGTCCAGTTGACGGTGCGTGATTCAGGGATTGGCTTTGATCCCGAGAAGGCCGTGGGTGGAGCCGGGCTTGGCCTAACGAGCATGAAGGAGCGGCTGAAGTTAGTCGATGGAAAACTCTCCGTAAATTCCCAACTCCTTGTGGGCTCGACGGTCGATGCCCGTGTGCCGCTCAATCCTAAAATCAGGTCAGTGGGTGCACGAGATTAGAATGGCTGACGAATACGGCCGGAGCGTCCAAATCACGTTGGAGCTACGACTTTGTACAACACGTTGCGCCCGCACTCGGCGCTGGGTTACAGGCCGCGTGCCCCCGCGGCTTGGCAATCAATCCGCCGAACACTCATCGGTAAAATTCAGGTAAATACCTGATGGCATCATTCTTGCCACCAACGTACAGTCGCTTCTAGCTAAGTCCAGAAATACATCTGGCTGGGACGCTCTTCCTCCGAGGGGCGTCCCTCCATGAATCCAGCCAACAAACCAGCAGAGCAAGCCCAGTCGGTGTAGTTACCCTCAGGGCAAGTTCCATTGCCGGCTTCAGCCCCAAATGTTTTCTAGAAGAGAGCGCTGTCGCTTGCAGAAGCGTTCGGCGAGAGGTGCGAGTGCACAGGATGAAGCTCCAATGGGAAGCGGGCAAAGGGCAGGGTTTTGCCGTTGCTTTGGGCCTGGTGTGCCTGATGGGCGTGGCGTCGGCAAAGGCGCAAAACGCCGATGCGCCCCAGGACAAGCCCTCCGCTACACGGTTATTGACGGTGGAGGAAGGGCGCTCCATCGCAAATGCCGCGCTGCAGCAAGAGCAACCAACGCGCGGGTCGCAGGATTGTTCGCACCTGATTCATGAGATTTACGGGAGCGCCGGATTTGAATACCCGTATGCCAGTTCGTTCGAGCTGTTTGCCGGGAACGGGGACTTTGCTCGCGTCCGGTACCCGCACGCCGGAGATTTGATTGTGTGGCCGGGGCACGTTGGCATTGTCGTCGATCCGGTGCAACACAGTTTTTCCAGCCTGGTGAGCACGGGATTCGATGTACAGGATTACGAAGGAGCGTATTGGAAGTCGCGGGGCCGGCCGCGCTATTACCGCTACAAGGTGCAAAATGGCGGTGCGTTGACCGCAGCGAAGGCTCCTGCATCGAGACAAGTCTCGAATCCGCACCGGCCGCCCAGCGATGGCACGCTGATCGAAGAGCGATCCGGGGAAGGAAATTCCGCCTTGAGCCAGCCTACAAAGGCGGCATCTGAAAGGTCGGTGTTGATCTATGGGCCGGCGGCGCCCGAGGAAGTGTCCGAAGCGAGCGCTCCATTTGAAATCCCTACGAGCATGATTGTCGCGGCGGGAGGCAAGTCGCCAACGCGCGAGGAAGTGTCCGAGGCCATTTCGGAATTGAGTGACGCGGCGGGGAATTTGCTGCGCAAGGATGATCCGTTCAAAGCGAGCTCGCCAGTGGTGATCGTGGAACAGTTCAGCGTGGTGCGGGTGGAAATCAAGCGCGACCATGGCTGGGCGCGCCTGCAGGTTGAGTCCAAGGTATCCCTCGACGGCGGAAAGATTCAACGGAAACCCCGGCGAGAGAATGTCCGCTGGGAGTTGCGGCGTGTGCCGGCGGGTTGGGAGGTCGTTACTCCGCAGGATCGGACGTATATACCCCATGACGTGGCGGTGAAGGATTTGGCGGCGCAGCTTTCGCAACTGACGCAGAGCGTGGGCGCCACCGCTGACCAGGCGATGGTTGTCCAGCAGGAATCGCACATCGCGAATCTACTTAACGCGCTGCTGGTCCAGTAATGCCTCAACATGTCCGGCGGCGTTTTCCCGGACTTGAGAATATCTGCCAGTAAATCCAATTCTGTTTTCGTTATTTGTATTGCGAAAGCGCCCAGCTGGCAAATGCGTGCCACGCGGTAGTCTCGCCGATTGGGGAACACGGGACGGGAACAGGGAACCTTTTCATTTGCTTTCCCTACCTCTGTTTCAATTTCCAGGCTAGCGGTAGAAGATCCTTAAAGATCTCCAAGTGTTCCCCAAGTTCCCGAGCGTGGCCGCGAGGGGGAAGTTCCGTATCGGAAAATGAGTTTTATTTCTTGATTGAAGCTACACTTGGCGCGACAAAGGAGGCTTCATGCCAAGAATCGTCTTCGCTCTCTGTGTGTTCCTGATGGCTGCGAGCGCGTTTCGCGTCTCCGCGCAAGTGTATCCATACAGAGACGGAACTCCCGGCGTCGCCGGATACCGCTCGGAAGTGATGGCCGAGGTCATGATCCAGGAAAGCGAATTCGTCCGCATCGCCGAAGCGATCCCCGCCGATAAATATACGTGGCGCCCTTCCCCGGACGTTCGCACCATCGCCGAAGTTTTCCTGCACGCCAGCGCCGCCAACTTCAACCTTTACAGACTTGTGGGCACTCCCACTCCGGCCGGGGTCGACACGAAAACTCTCGAGCAGTCCACCACCGACAAAGCAAAAGTCATCGCCACGCTCAAGGCTTCCTATGCCCACGCCAAAGCAGCCATCCGTGCCATGCCGGATGCCGACCTCGAAAAGGTTCTCGATTGGAACGGTGGGAAGATCACCGAACGCGGCGTGCTGCTCTACATCGTTCAGCACATCGCACAGCACCTCGGTCAGCAGATCGCTTACGCGCGCTCGATCGGCGTCGTCCCACCGTGGACAGTCGATCCGCCGCGGAAGGACTGACCACGGAGCATCTCAGTTCAGGCGAGGAAAGCGTCTCAAGCCAAAAGTGATTCTGATTTGCGAGCGGCGCAGGTGAATTTCCGGATCGCTTGTCGTTTCGGGGGAGATGACGAGGTAAGGGACATCCCGGCTTTCCGGGCGCGTTCAAATCGATGCGCAGAGTCAATACATCCAAATACAACCGGCATTTTCAAACACCACGCGCCGTTTTCTTTATGTGCGTAGACCGATCCTCCCTTTCCGCAAAGACCGCCACAAACATCCATGACGGCAAACAGGGCTTTGTCATGAGCGCGATTGAACGCGACTCGCGAAAAGCCTACCCACTTGAATTGCAGGCGTTCCTCGGGAATGAGTTCCCATTCGTCAGCGACCTTATAATTCCAGGGAATTATCAATTTCTTCTTTGGGTAATCGAAATCAAGCCTGTATTGAGCATCGCCCAATTCCCGCAGCGGGTTGATTAGAGACAGGGGAACGCCTGCTTTTTGCATCATTTTGTTTGTGCATCCACCGGATTCAGTAGGGAACTCGAAGGTGCGCGACCTTAGATAGAGATTGCTCGGCGCATGCCTTGAAAAGTAGTGATTCAGCCACGCGGAGTAAATGGCGTACTCATCCGCCGTGACACTATTGGGAATTTGGGTTTTGCATCCCGCGAGCGAAGCGATTAAGGCGATAAGTGCGATGCATTTTGTCATGGCTGTGGCCACAGTTGAATCGCTGCCAGCTTAGTATATTCGTGGATCTTTTAAGTTGCCTCTTCGCGGCTCAGCAATCCGGGGGGATAATCTGTTGTGGAAACCCTTGATTTGTCGTTAATCAAGGGCCGGCGGCTAATCACTGCCAAGTCTTTTCTTGAATAGCAGTTGCGCTCTCTCGGATAACGTCCTTGACTGACTGGACAACCAGTTCCGGTTGATCCTGCTGAATATAGTGGCCGCTCTTTTTCGCCTCAACAAGCCGCCCGTACTTCGATCGGCCAGCCAAGTCTTTCTGCAGAAGGTGAAACACGATTTCGGACTGTTCTGCCATCGGGTCGGAAGCGGCTGATGGCGGCGTCTCTCCATGCTCAATGACGACCAGTGGCCCGTTGAAATGCCACTCCAACCGGTCGTTTCCTGGTAGGAAACCCTGCGCACGCTGTTCGTTCTCTGGAAATCGGTCGCGAATGCGTTGGGCCCATTGGGGCGAAATCTGTGACACGCGGGCGAATTGCTCTTCGTGCGCGGAGTCGAGCAACACGAGCCCCGTTACTTCTGTGGGGTGCCGCGCTGCATACTTGCGAACATACATTCCGCCAATCGAGTGTCCGACCATCACGAACGGCGGAGGAATATGAGCGGCCTGAAGAAGCTGATGGAGGTCGCCGGCAATTTCATCGGCAGTATGAGCAACGGTGGGCCTGTCGCTTTTTCCGAGGCCCAAGCGGTCATAGCTGCACACGTGCGCGAATTGCCCGACTTGCTTCTGCACGGCACTCCAAACTTCTGAAGAGTCGCCGGTGCCGGCCTCCAGAATTACAGTTGGCCCGGGTGAATTTCCTGTGCAGTTCAGGAACATCTTCCTGGTGCTCACTTCAACAAGATGCCCCGTCAGATCATTTTGAGATGCCATCTGCGCGGTCGCACTCGTGCCCAGTACGAGTGCCGCTAAGGATAAGAATAGGTGCCGGTCCATATATTGGTTAGACACCGCTAAACCGGGAAAGTGGCGGGTAGTGGTCTGGCGGGAACTCCGGGCTACTTTTGATGAAGTTGCCGGTTAACCCTGGCGTCGTCCTTTTGTGCCGCCTTCAGCGACTTTTTTTGCTCCTTGGCTGCTCGCTTCAGGATTTTCCGCTGCTGCTTGGCGTTTTTCTTCGCCAATTTTTGTTGCTTCCTGGTCGCTTTAGCGGAATTGCCCTGATATTGCGCCGCGGTCATCTGAGCGCACAGCGGGATCGCGCACGAAGCGGTTAATCCCACGAGCAATACGGGAACAAGAAGGCGCTTCAGCATAAGATTGGGTTCGGCATCAAAACTCAAGTTTATACCAAGAGGTGGGGGTTGAGTGGTCGCGATTCTGGCCGCAGGACTTGATCGGTTGAGTCACAGCTAGATTTGATGCCGGGACCCGCCCGGCCGGTTGCGGGGTGAATCAGGGATTGAACCGGATTTCCTCAGCTCACAACGAAAGAGGTGTGCCCAGGGTTGGCTCGCCGTCGGGCAGGTCTCTCACTTTGGCGACGCACATCATGGCGACAGGAATATCCGGCATCTTTTCCGGATCGTAGCCGTTAATGGCCGTGATGCTTCCCAGTTGCATGACTTTGAAGAGCATGGGAGCGCCATATCGCCGGACAAGCGCGGCTTCATACCGCTCGACGTTGAAGCCTTCGCCGGAGCCCGGAATCGTTCCGGAATACGCGGTCACCTCTTTGCCTCGAATGGTTCCCCAGTAATATTCGTTGTTGGTGTAGTTCACGTTCGTTTTCTCCGTAGCCCCACGCACCTATGCGGGTGGCGGCATGAATTCATATTCAACTCTGTAGCAAGAATTTCCGTCTTTCGGCGGCAGCTCTGCCATGACGCGAGCGGTGCGGCGAATTTCCGAAAAGCAACCTTCAGGGGTATCCGCCGGCAAACGCAGCCGGAGAGAAAGGGAATCGCCAATCCGGAGCTTGCGGCGGCTGGTGATCACAAATCCATCCGGAAGAATGCTGAGGGCCTGCGTCACATATTCAAAGCGGTCGGAGCCGAATCCCAGGCAGGAAAAGGCGAGCGGAGTCGGTAGTTGACGAAGCAATGATTGCTCAGAGTTCATAAAATGTCTTGATTGAGCTGGAGCGGCGGCTCGCGATTATCGTAGAACATGCAGCGCAAGCTCGTCCGTGATGTGCGTCACAACGCGGAGGGGAAAAGCGGTTCCCAGCACCCACTTCGACGTTCAGCCCGTCTATTGGGACGTAAAGCCTGTTGAAGTAGGGACAAGCTGATTTCGCGCAAAGGGTCTGCGTGGCCCGGTGAATTTTGCAAAGCGGGCCAGGCTGACGCGGCTGGATGATTACGCTTCATCGCCCGCCGTCTTGCCGGACGCAGACTCGGCCGGATAGTTGAAGAAGAGCTGATTGCCGTCGGGATCATCGACTACCAGGAGCCGGTAACCCCACGAGCCATCCTTGACCGAAACGCCCTTGGCTTCGAGTTCCGCTCGCAGCGCGTCCAACGCGGCCGTCGCAGCCTGACGCGTCTGCTGCTCGGCGTTCACGGAAATGAACATCAGCCCCTTGCCAATCTTTTCGGGCCATGTGTCGGCCAGGATAAGCGCGCAGCCCTGCCGCTCGACCTGCGCAACGTACGCCCTGCCGTCCTCATCGTAGCGCCAGGGATTCGTGAAGCCGAGCCGGTCGACGTAAAAGCGGATCGAAGCATCAACATTCCTCACGTGCAGGACAGGGCGGGCGAACCAGTCTGTCATAGGCCATATCTCCTCGGATGAAGGCAGCTTCTTCCTGGGCCTTGAATTCTACGGCAATTTAAACGCAATCAGGGGCCGTGAGAGCGAGATTCTTTTTTAGTTTCACGACAAGTCCGCATAAATGCGAGTTACCTGGAAAGAGGGTCCAATTTCCCACTTGTAGGGCCGGCGTGGTAATCAGGGATTCGGATGCGCCGGGGTGTCGATTAAGGAGATCGCGTGCCTGTCCGCGCGTTCAGGTTCCAAACTGCGCAAGCGCAAACTTTTTCCCGGTCGTGCGGTTGACCGCATGAAACTACAGTAAAGGTCTATTCGGCCTCCCGGCCCGGACTGAATCATCTCTATTTGTCCTGGAGGAACCCATGTGGTCAAAGCAGCAAACGATGAACGAAACGCAAGCCCCGTCACCCGCTCAGGCAGCAGCATCGAACGCCCCCTTTGCTCCGCCTGCGCCTGCCGCCGCACGCTCGACAATTTCCGCGCCCCGCTCTTCCGCGCGGCTTGGCTCCAGCCTGCAGATTAAAGGAGAAATCACCGGCTCGGAAGACCTGCAGATCGACGGCATTGTGGACGGCCCCATTTTCCTCGATGGCCATGCGCTCACGGTCGGTTCCACGGCGCAACTCAATTCGGAAATTCACGCGGGCGAAGTGGTAGTCTACGGCAAAACTGTCGGCAACATCGATGCCCGTGGCCGCGTCGAAATCACAAAAGACGGCTCCATTGTCGGCGATATTTTCTGCGCCCGAATCAGCATCGAAGACGGCGCCCACTTCAAGGGCCGCATCGAGATCGATCCGGCGAAATATAAAGCGGCGACCATTTAACTCGTGACGCCGCGATTCGCGCCGAGTCGCGACCATTTACCGAAAACGTGCGATCCGTACAATCTTTGCCTGCTGGGCTTCAATGGCGAAGGGTGTATCTGCCTTCGCAGACTGGCCGGAAGGTCAGAGTAACGGATACGGTGAGTACCGTACCTGCCGAGCCTCGAAGCGCGCGATGCAGCGTGGCCTACTACAGTCAACCCAGCGCCCACCCCCAGGAAAGGCGACAGTATGAAATACAAAAGTCTCGTCCTTGGTGCGGCCGGAGCCGCAATTCTGTTTGGCGCCACCGCCGTGGCCGCGCGTTCCTACAATCCCATGAAGTGGATCAAGAAACCGACCGCCAGCCAGGAGCTTGCGGCGAGCAGCGCGGAGGAAAAGGCGCTGACGCTGCAGTTGCAAGCGCTGCTGCCGGCGCGCACCACGCTGAAGGACGCTTGCACTCTCTTCAAGACCCTGGACGATTGCGTTGCTTCGCTTCACGCCAGCGGCAACCTGCAGCTCAAATTCAACTGCCTGAAATGGAATATCACCGCGGTACGCCCGAGCGGTGATATCAAGTCCTGCCAGGCGCCCCCGAAAGCCCTCAGCCTGGAGAAGGCCATTCTCGCTCTGAAACCGGATGTGAATGCCAGGGGCGAGGCGCGCAACGCCGAGAAGAGCGCGCGCGAAGACATCAAGAACGCCCGCTCCTGACGGGGAAAAACATCTCCGCGGTCCGCTTCCTGCTAAGAATCGCGTGGGTGATACTCTGACCACCGATGTACGCTTGGGGAAAGGCGGTGTCAAGTCCGTGGATTGGGTAAAAATTCCGCTAGCCACGGCGTGAAACGATTCCTGCACCCAAAGAGTTGTGGGAGCGATGATTCAAATCCATTTGCCTGATAATGCCGGTGGTGAACTATAATCGGCGATTCCAGCGAATCTTGAACAGAGCTCGCCCCGGGAATATGATTTGGCCCCCATTCCAACTGGGCAGAAAGTGGCTCGACGATGAAAACGGAATTGCTGCGATTCAACGGCGCAGTCGTGCGGGATCCTCCCGTCGATGCGTGGATGAAAGAGCATGCAGGTGAATTGGGAGCCATTGCGCGGGAGTGGTTTGCGGTGATGCGAGAATGCGGGGACGAAGTCCGGGAGCTTCTGCATGACGGCTGTCCGGTGGCCTGTTTGGGAGATGCGCCGTTCGGCTACGTCAATGTATTCACCTCGTACGTACACGTGGGGTTCTTTCACGGCGCAGCCCTGCCGGATCCGGCCCGCTTGTTACAAGGCACCGGCAAGTTCATGCGTCATGCGAAGCTGAGGCCGGGAACGGCCACAAACGCAGCCGCGTTAAGCAGCCTCATCGAAGCGGCTTATGTGGATATAAAGGCGAGGGTCGAAAACGGCTAATTCACAGGAACGCTTTGAGAGGCCGACGCGGATGGATCAGGCGTCCCCCGTCTCCTGCCATTTAGAGTTTTTCATTATTGTAGACTGACCATCCTCGCTGCTTCACAAATCAACGACGACATCGCTAAGGGGCTGTGAGCAGCAAACCAGAACGTTGCCATCGGCCGGTTTGTCGAGTGGCTCCGGTCCATAGACGACCTCCCCGGAAACCAAACCACTCTCACAGTTGTGACAAACACCGGTTCGGCACGCCCAACGGACCGGGACATCACACGCCTCGGCCATTTCCAGGATGCTCGCGTACCGCGACGCGTCCCAGTGTGCGGAGATCCCACTACGCGCGAACGATACCGAAAGGCCAGTGTTTGCCTCGTCGCGAGGGGGATGCGGAGTTCGCATCTCCGCGCCGACCACGCCTGGAGTCCTGGACTCTTCGCCGTTGAAAATCTCGACATGAACGCGCTCTCGCGGCGCACCTAAGGCCGTCAGCGCCTCTTTCATGTCCGCCATGAATCCGGTTGGCCCACAAAGGTAGATATCAGCGTCTTGTGGCAGCCCGAGTTCTTCCAAAACCGATCGCGAGAAGCGACCCGTCGCGTTAAAATCCTCTCCCGTTTTGTCGATTGAGTCCGCTCTGGTGTAACAGACGTAGCTGCGGCCGTTCGTTAGCGCGCGCATGAGGCCGCGCACTTCGCCGGCAAACGGATGATGCTGCCCATCACGGACCGCGTGTAACCAGATGATCTGACGTGTAGAGCATGCCGCCGCGAGTGCGTGCAGCATCGCCAGAACGGGTGTCCCGCCGATCCCGGCACTGAGCAGTACGATGGGTCGCTCTCCCGGCTGCAGAACAAAACTTCCGCGCGGCGAGCTGACCTCGAGGCGGTCGCCCACACGGAGATGTTCGCGCAGGTACTTTCCAGCCACGCCATTCGGCTCGATTTTCACGCTAATTCGATAACGCTCGGTTGAGAGCGGACCCGAGAGCGAGTAGCTGCGAAAAAAAGCCGGGCCGCCGGCGGTGGGCTTAAAACGCACAACGACGTACTGGCCTGGCAGAGCCACGGCGAGTTGGTGATCGTCAGCGCTCTGCATCGAAAACGAGAGAACATCCGCGGACTCGCGATCAATTGAGGCCACGACGAGCGACTGAAATCCAGGCGAGGCGGGATGGGCGGCCGCGGCAGGCGTGAGCCCCGCGTTGCCCGTTTCCGCCCCGTTTTGCTGACTCTGGAGCAGCGCCTCAAACGAGGCACGCCATCCGTGCGAAAGCGCTTCGATGCGCAATGCTCGCTCCAGACGATCGCGCGCGTGATCGGGCAAATAGAGAAGCGCGTTGATCTCAGCGACGGTCATGCGCTCTCCCGCTTCTCCCACCTTCACGATTTCGTCGCCGGCGGCCACTTCACCTTCACGGAGAACGCGGAAATAGAAGCCCGGCCGGCCGCTGGATGTCAGCAACGACGCCATCCGGGGTTCGTTCATCCGAATGCCGACGCGATAGCATGTGACGCGAGGTTGAGTGACCTCGAAAAGTGCGGTTCCGATTTGATAACGGTCGCCGATGCATACGACATCGTCGGCCAACCCATCGACTGTGAAGTTCTCTCCAAACTGTCCGTTGACGAAATCAGTCCTATTCAACTGCTTCTGCCAATAGCGATAGGATTCAATCTGATAAACGAAGACGGCTCGATGTTCCCCTCCATGTCCGGCCAGGTCGCCTTGACCGTCCCCCTGGAGATTCAAGCGGCCCACGCGACATCGGCCAGACACCGGATTCTTCCAGACGCCGGTGTGGACAGTGCGGCCTTTCCACGCGATGTCGCGGGGTAAACCGACGTTCACCGATAGCAGCCGAGCCATACCGTTAGGATTCCTCCTGCACGAACCTTCCTGTCGTCGAAGGGACGCCGGATAGCCGTCGCAACCTTCATAGGATGCCTCTTGAAGATACCCGGCTACTAGAGAACAATTCGAGACAGATGTCCAACACTGGCGGTTTCGAAATGATGCCGCGATGAATATTTCCAGGTGAAGCGGGCCTGTCAGACAGGATCGGGGCATTCCAATGCAGAAGGCGTTTCATCTCGCTGACGAAGTCCGGCGGCTATCGCGGGCCAGCTTGCCAAGCGACGCGGCGGAGCTGGCCCGATATCTCATCGGGAAAACCATTGTGCGCAAGACCGGGCGAAGCAGGATCAGCGGCCGCATTGTCGAGACAGAGGCTTACCCACCGGGCGATCGAAGTGGGCATGCTTTTCGAGGACGAACGGCTAGTAACCAATGCCTATTTCTGGACAAGGGGTTTGCCTATGTCTACTTCATTTATGGGACATCCTACATGCTGAACGTGTCGGCGGAAGAACCGGGGATTGGCGCAGGAGTGTTGCTGCGCGCCATTGAGCCCCTTGAAGGAATTAACCTGATGAAACGGCTCCGCAAAACCGACAAGCTGAAAGATTTGGCGAGAGGGCCGGGACGGCTTGCCGCTGCATTGCAAATCGACAAGCGGCTGGACGGAGTTGACCTGTGTGCCGAAGGTCCGCTTTGGCTTGGGACTCCGGTTCGAGAGACTGCGCACGTTAGCACAGCTGTGCGCATCGGCATCACGCATGAGGTGGATCGGCTGCTGCGTTTCTTTGAGGCGGGCAGCCCGTTCGTCAGCGGCCCCTCAACGAGATAAGCAGACGGCGGGAAGACCTACCTCCAAAATGGATTTTAGTGGGATGAGATCCTGACCGTAGACATTGGTAACAGCCATCGAAGTCTTCTCTAACAACCAGCTGCTTCGCCGATCGATCACCGCAGTAACTTGCCGGCGAGCCAGTAATCGACACTGAACTTTCCCGGACCAGAGCAGATCAGCCAGACAAAGAAGAGCACGTACAAAACTTCCGGAAGGTACAGGAAATCGTCAAGCCAGCGAAGTGGCGAAAGTCCTTTAGGCAGGGTGGAAACCGCGCTGGTCAGGGTGGCGACAATCATATCGATCAATAAAGCCACAGAGGCCGGGCTCGCAAGAAACCCCACGGTCACCAGGGATCCGCCAACGAACTCGACACCCGACACGAAATAAGCCATCTGGTGGGGAAACGGGACTTTAGCCTGAACGAGCGTTTCGTAAACAGGTTTCATCCCGCCGGCGACAAACAATTTGTTTGCCCCGGAAATGGCGAAGAACAGCCCGATCGAAACGCGCACCAGCAGGATGGCATATTGTTCCAAATCGCTGTTACCCTGCAGCGCAAACTGGAGCAATCGTTTCCAATCCATCGTTTGTCCCTCTATCGGAGGAAATGCTGTAACGATACCCCTTATCCGCGCCTCGAGATTATGGCTCCATCCGTTCGACCCATTGAGCGCGCGATGCGGGAGCCACGAATGGATCCGCAAAATACTGTGTTTCCCGCGCAACCTTGTCGCCCTGGAACTCCATGACGCTCACGGTGTAGGACGGCTTGCCGTCATAGGTCAGGATGAATTCGGTGACCCAGAGCTCACCGCTGCCGATGATGCGTCGGATAGAAAACCGCTTTTTGTTCGGCTGACTAGCGCGTTGGTTCTGTATGTTGCTTCGGCCGCGGGTTCGCTCGCCTGACTGCGGGTATTCCAGCACTGCGTCCTCGTGGTAGATGTGATGTTCCGTTTCAAAATCATTGGCATCGGATGCCGCCCAATGCTGATCCAGTGCCGCTCGGATTTGTTCCTCTTGCTTGGACTGCTCGGGCTGCGGTTTCGCGCTCATATACGCTCTCCTTGCGGAACAAAGCCCGGAATACCGGTTTTCACCTCATTCGGCCTCTGTCTGCTCTGAAGGTTTCTTTGCTTTAGGGGATATCGGCGTGCGACTTTCCTTTCCGCGTCGCTCTCCTCGGTTCGCCGCAAAGCGTAGTTTAAAGCCAGGTAGCAGGGCCCGGGCGCTTTAAGGCCACCTAAGGTGGGCACCCATCCGCCATCCATTTTGCGAATAGTTCAATGCGAGATTGAGGCCAGGGACCTTCTCCTCTTGGCGGTGGCGGCGGCATTACCGCTCCACCGATTCCCCGAATGCGGTCGTAGATGGCGGGCGCGTGCGCTTTGACGTCATCATAGCTTGCCAGGTTAAACCCCTTGATCATGCCTTGAATGTCTCGCTCCGTAAAAAGCGGGCGAATGTCCGCTTGAAAACTCGTGAGTTTCGTCATTGACACCTCATCCTCCTTTTGGAATGAAACCTGGAACGCCAGTCGTTACCACTGGATTCAGCCTCTGTCTGGTCTGAATTCGATTGATTTCGTCAAACGCGTCTTCCGGAAGTGCAGAAATGTCGAAATTCTCTCTCGCTCGGGCCGCACTCCTGGGCGTGGTAAGCAAAGCTGTGCCGCGCTGCACGGCCCAAGCCAGCAGCACCTGCGCCGGCGTCTTCCCAATTCGCGCGGCGATGACCGAAATGACTGGATCTTCGAGCAGCCCCGGCTTCATCCCATGACCCAATGGTGCGAACGCCAAAAACACAACGCCCTTCTCCTTGCAGAATGCCAGTAGTTCCGTTTCCGGCAGATACGGATGTGATTCTACCTGTACAGCGGCTGGCTTGATTCTCGCCGATTCAAAGATGGGTTTCAGTTCGTTTAAAGTAATGTCCGAAAGTCCGATGGCGCGGCACTTGCCATGATCCACGAGACTTTCCAACGCTTTCCATGTCTCTAGCAAAGTCACGCCGTGGTCGTAAAGAACATTGCCGTTTTGATCCCGCGGATCCTGGTCGTCACCGGGTTGGAATGCAAATGGAGTGTGAATGAGATAGAGATCCAGATACTTGAGCCCGAGTCTGTTTAGACTCGCCTCGAAAGCCGGTTCGACGCGCTCGGGCCGGTGATTGGAGTTCCACAGCTTCGTGGTAACAAAAATGTCTTCGCGGGGAATCCCTCCAGCGGCAAGTCCCGCCCGCAATGTTTCGCCTACCTCGCGCTCGTTCCCATATCTTTCCGCGCAATCGAAGTGTCGAAATCCGGCTTCCAGTGCGTCTTTGGTCGCGGTTATCGTCACGGCGGCTTCAGGAATTAAGGTGCCAAAGCCGAGCGCGGGTATACGGCCGGCTCCGTGGCTGAGTGGAATTCTCGTCATCCGCAGATCAGAAGATTCCATGATGGTTAGACCTCTTGCCATTCAGTTGTTTTGAGATAGTTCTCCACCGGGTTTAGGGTGGCCGAGATTGGCGAATCGCACACCGGGCACTCGAAAAGAAAGGTATGCGCAATTCAACTTGACGCCAATTGCCACTAGTCGGGAGTGGAAGCGTTGAGGAAAGGAGCGTCAGGTGAAACGAACGCCCGATGCCGGAATGCTACCAGTCCTATTTGGGCGGAGACTGGATACTACTCCACACGCGCTGGCCCGGCAAGAAGTGTCGGGTCGCCTCCAAACTGGCCGGCGTTTAGCTCCTGATGAATCGTCTTGCCGGACAAATTACTCCCGGAGAATAGGGAGAACAGGGGGCCAGACGGGACGTTTCACCTACTTTCCCTACCTTCGTTTCAATTGCCGGGCTTACACCAGCAGGCCCGGGGAACGTCCCCTGTGTCCCCACGTTCCATTGCAGAACTCGTCGTCCGCCTGATTGAGATCCGCCTCCTCCCAATCGGCGGTCGAGGACAGCCAAAAAAGAAATCGAAGAGAAGCGGAAAGAACGTGAAGAACACTAGCCCAAGCCCGCGATGCCGTAGCGCGCGTAAAGGTCCGGCACCGGAAACCTTGAAACGAATAGCTCTGAGGGCCGCGCCGCTAATCAACTCGGCCTAGATATTTGTCCAGCCACGCGAGGACATTTTGAATAAGTTCGGCGCGGCGCTCGGTGACATCGTGCGGAGTGTCAAATTCCACGTGGCGTTTGTCGGCTGGTGGAGTGCCGAGCATTCTGAATAAAGGATCCTGAGCCGTGTCTACGGAGAAGACGTAATCAAAACGGCCATTCACCATCATCACCGGCTTCTTGAGGCGCGGGGCGAAATCGGCCTGATCGCCACCGGTGGGCGGCTTGTAAAGGAAGTAGCCGCCGTCGAGGAAAACTACCGCTTTTAGCCGATCTTGAGCAAGCGCTGCAAAAATTACTCCTTCGGCCGAGCCCATGCTGACGCCCAAATAAGCGAGTTTGTTCCGGTCGATGTCGCTCCGGGTTTCCAGATAATCGATCGAACGGGCGAGATCTTTATAACGCTCGGTCATATATTTCAAATCCTGGGAAGTTCCTGGGAGCACGCCCTTCACGCGCCGTTCGTAAGTACCCTGGTAGATCGGGTACAGCACGGCCCGGCCGCTCTGGACGATATAGTCGAAAAACTTTATGTCTCCCAGTGTCTGACTGTCCGCCAAGTCCAGAACTCTAGCGCTGGGAAAGAAAACCACAGTTTGAAGAGGCGGCGAGACTTTTTTCGGCAGGAAAAGATACGCCGCCATTCGTTCGTTGTTGTAGGCGGTATCGAAGGTAATTTTTTCCTCCCGCCAGTCCGCGGTATCTTGCACCACGCCTTCCACCTTGGCGTTCAAGGGCGTCTTGTCGTACGCGTAGAGTGTTTCGTAGGCGCGAAAAACGTCGTCGGTCGCGGTCTTAACCTTGGAGAAGTCGCGCTCGTAGGTCTTGATGGGAGTCGTCAAATTCCCAGGTACTGGCGTTATGTTCCGGACGCACCGGACACCATTTGTGGGCGAGCGATCCCAGGCGGAGAGCGCCTCCGGGTTGTAGTAAAGATAAGTCGGAGACTTCCAGGTTCCCCCGAGTATGAAATAAGTGCCTGCAGTGGTGGCGTTTTGGACCCACTCGCGCACGTTCCCGGCCATGTCGTAAGTGCCGAACGGTCCCAAGCCTTTAAACGTGCCAACCGGAGCCAGGCCGGATTCGGAGATGTTGCTTTCTTTGACGATGTAGCCGGCCACATCGGGCGGAGCTGCAACATACCACTGAACAAACGTGGGCAAGCTCTTGCCCGCGAACGTCGCGTAGGCAGCGGCCTCGTACCAGCTAACTCCAGACACTGGATAGTCCCCTTGTCCTTCCGGATAATGACCGCCGGCCCAGGTTGAAGGACCGGTGCGTCCGGTAGTGTCTCGGAACTGGGACTTGGCGTCTTGCCACGTCAGCTCGCGACCGTCGCGCAAAAACTGTTTTGGCCAGTACTCCGGTTTTTCGTATCCACCCTTGTCGATGAATTCCTGGTACTGGCGATTGGTTACCTCCAAGCGATCGATGTAGTAAGGCGGCACGTTGTAGGGGCCGACCCAGCCAACGAACGCGATCATATCTGCCCACGAGCCTCCACCGACCCAAGTCATTCCTTGGGGAGCCGCCACTGTGGAGTCCAGAGCGAACTGCATCATCTTCTCGGTCGTTGGAGCAGCGACAGATTCGCCAATACCCGCCTTCGAGACTTTCCAGCGGAAGTAGCCGGTTGGAATCTGCACGCTGGTGAGTGGCGTTGCGCCCAAGCGATACCAGGCACCATCCGGAGATAGATAATCCTGGATCTCAACCGTCGCGTTCGCGGGAGAGGACGTGACTGAGACGTGCATGGTGTTTTGTTCGGCAAGCCGGGCGAGCTGCGGGTCGTCGGGCAAGTATTGCTCTGCTTTCTTCAGCAACAGAAATGCCGCAAGGGATTTGTCTTCTGATTTCAGTTTGGCGATCGCCGGAATGGCTTCCTCGCGCGCCCAATGACGCCGCTCAGAGCGCTGATAGAGCCACATCGCCGAACCCGCGAGAAGCAGCAGCAACACGATGGCGGTGAGGAGAATTCTCGGCGAAAACCTTGAAGCACGGTCCGCGGGCGGGAGTGAGGGAGCGCTCAGTTGCAGCAAAACGTCGGAAAGATCGCGAGAGATTTCGGAGGCACTCTGGTAGCGCTTGGACAGATCCTTTTCGAGTGCGTGCGAGACGATCTGATCCGCGCCCTCGGGAGTCTCTGGGCGAATATCCCGTACCGACTTGAGATCCTCTGTGGTGACCGCACGGAGAATCGCGAGCGCACTCGCTCCCTGAAACGGAGGCTTACCGGCGAGCGCTTCGTAAAGCACCACGCCAAAACTCCAGAGATCGGTGCGACTGTCGACAAGTTTGCCCTCGGCCTGCTCGGGAGACATGTAGAGCGCAGTGCCAACCGGGCCACGGGTGTCGGCTAAGGACAGAGTAACTTCGGGAGTGCCAACCGGTTCCAGCAGCTTCGCTAATCCGAAATCCAGAACCTTGGCGTGGCCCTTGGGCGTGACCATGATGTTAGATGGCTTCAGGTCACGGTGCACGACTCCTTGCTCATGCGCTTCTTCAAGTGCTCCCGCTACCTGAACGCCAAGGGACAAGATTTCTTTGGCAGGAAGCTGTTGCGAGCGCATTTTTTTCGAGAGGGTCTCGCCGGGCACGCACTCCATCACGAGGTAGTCCATGCCGTCCTGCTCGCCCACATCGAAAACGGCGGCGATGTTTGGATGGCTGAGCCTTGCTAATGCGAGGGCTTCTTTGCGGAAACGGCATTTCGCGGGTTCGTCGGAAAGGAGGCCGGGCGGGAGAACCTTGATGGCGACATCGCGTTGCAATCGCTCGTCACGCGCGCGGTAGACTACACCCATTCCCCCCTGACCAAGAAGGGCAACGATGGTATACGGGCCTAACTGCGTACCTTGCGGTAAAGGCATAAACGCCGAGAGTATAACCCGAAACTGTTTTGGGTGAGTGGTCGGCGATAGCTTGGTCCACCTCCACGTTCGCTGATTCTTGAGGTCGAATTGTTTCGGATTGCTGAGCGGAAGTTTCTTTTTAAGCGGGTATCAATGGTTTTTTGCGACGGTTCCACCCTTCATCACGAACTTCGCATGTTCCAGTGCCCTTACATCCTTCAAAGGGTTTCCCGTCACGGCAATGATATCCGCCAATTTTCCGGCCTCGAGCGTTCCGATTTCCTTCTGCATTCCCAATAGCTCTGCGGCATTACTGGTCGCGGCCCGAATAATTTCCATCGGCGCCATCCCCGCTTCCGCATAGGCCTCGTACATCAATAAGCTCGCCTGCCCGCGCGTCATCCCGGGCATTGTCAGATACATGTCTGAACCCGAGGCAATTGGCACGCCCAATTTGTTAGCTCGTTTTAACCGGTCTTGCTCCCCGTCCACAAATGGCTTGAACGTTTTCACGAAATCGCTTTTCTCTTGCGCGCTGGGCACTCGCGTTCCGAACGACATTTCTTCGAAAGTTTGCAGAGTGCCATCGGTGGGAACAAGATAAATATGCTTTTCGGCCATCATTTTCAGGACATCATCCGGCACAGTATATGCGTGCTCGATTGAATCAACGCCCGCTTCCGCTGCAATTCTCGTCGCCTTGTTGCCGATGGCGTGCGCAGCAACCTTCACTCCTGAAAGATGTGCTTCTTCCACGATGGCTTTCATTTCTTCCAACGTCACGCTCGCGGGATACCCGTTCACAATTACCTTGATGCAGAGCGCCCCGTCATACAGCGCTTGACGAACGGCTTGCCTCGCGCTCTCCGCTCCGCGAATTGTGACGTATTCTTCTTCAATCAGCTTCTGGGCTTCCGGGGTCATTCTGCCAAATTGCCCGCCTTGTGGGGCAAGCGCCCGCGTCGAGGGCACGATCCGAGGCCCCGGGAGCCATTTACTCTCGACGGCATGGCGTAACGCCACATCTCCGTTCACGCCGGAATTTCCCAAGTCGCGCACTGTCGTGATGCCCGCTTCCAGATCCTCTCGTCCCAACTTCGCTCCCATCAAGGCCCGCTGCGCGGTACTCTGCGTTGCCACCACACGAAGCATCTCCGTATCTTGCGCAGCGAGATTGGTCCCATCCATTTCCACTAACAGGTGCGTGTGCACATCAATGAGCCCCGGCAACAATGTTGCATCACCCAAATCGATCACCGTTGCGTCTGAAGGAATGGCGATTCCTGACCCCACTGCGGTAATCCTGTCTCCCTCCACCAGCACCACGGCATTGCTCATTACAGCTTCGCTCTTTCCATCAATCAGCCGCGCCGCCCGGATCGCCACTCGCTGAGGTTTCGAACCATTCTCCTGCGCGTCTAAGCAGGTCGCGGCCGCTAGCAGACTGACGCTCACCAGCAAAACTGTTAGATAACGTTTCAGCATTTCTCACCTCATCGAATTTCCCCGGGCTAACATTCTGGTTCCTTCACGATGTTCCGTGACTGCGCACTCCTATAGGCCAATCTGTATCTATCACAATCGGTGGTCCAAGGTCCCCATCAACAACAGGGGAGATCCAAGGTAAGTACTGACGGGAAACACTCCATCAGCTCCGAACGTTAGCGCTGTTATTTGCCGACAACTGGAAAACTTGCCGCCGCCTTGAGAAGCCCCTAACGGTCAGGCCTGATTTTCTTTTGCGCCACTGGTGGTGACGTTGGGAAGAAATGCGGTGAGGATGCCGAGCGCGGGAAGAAACGAGCAGACATGGTAGACAAAGCTGATGCTGGTGTGGTCGGCAAGCTTGCCCAGCAGTGCGGCGCCGATACCGCCCAAGCCGAACGCCAGTCCGAAGAAGAGTCCAGAGACGGTGCCGATTTTAGTGGGGATGAGATCCTGAGCGTAGACGAGGATCGCGGAAAAGGCGGAGGCAAGGATGATGCCGATGATGACGCTCAGAATTTCGGTCCAAAAAAGGCTGGAATAGGGCAGAAGCATGGAGAAAGGAAGCACGCCGAGAATGGACCACCAGATGACGAATTTGCGGCCGAAGCGGTCTCCGATCGGCCCGCCGATGATGGTGCCCGCCGCGACAGCGCCAAGAAAAATGAAAAGGTGGATCTGGGCGCTCTGCACGGAGATATGGAAACGGTCCATGAGATAAAAGGTGTAATACGAGGTCAGACTTGCGAGATAAAAGAACTTCGAGAACATCAGGATGATCAGAACACCCATGGTGAGCGCGATTTTGCGCGAAGAAAACGCCGGACGGGGGGCGTGGACCGATCCTGTGACGTGCATGCCGATCGGAACGGCTTTAGAGGCGGCTTGACCAAGACGATAGCGGTGCGCCCAATGACCGATTTTGAAAAGCAAGATCATGGCGATGAGCGCCAGGATCGAAAACCAGGCGATGCTGGATTGGCCGTTGGACAGAACGAACGCGGCTAAGAGAGGGCCCAGCGCGGAACCGGCGTTGCCGCCGACCTGAAAGATGGATTGGGCGAAGCCGTGCTGTCCTCCAGAGGCCATGCGAGCGACGCGCGAAGACTCCGGGTGAAAAACGGCGGAGCCCGTACCGATCAGTCCCGCGGCGATCAGGACGATCGCGTAGGTGGGAGAGACGGAAAGAGTCAGCAAGCCAGTCAGCGTGATGCCCATGCCCGCGGCCAGGAAATACGGTTTGGGATGACGATCACTGTAGAGTCCGACGAGCGGCTGGAGCAGGGAAGAGGTAAACGTGGCCGTAAAAGCGATCAAGCCAACCTGGCCAAAGTCCAGGCGAAAAGTGTTTCGGAGCAAAGGATAAAGAGCGGGAAGAAGGGACTGCACGGTGTCGTTGAGGAGATGACAGACACTGACGGCGAGCAGCACTTTGAACGTCGAACGTTCGGCAGTACCGGTTAACGAGTCGGTGTGCAGCGCGGAGATGTTGGTCTCGGTTGACATGTTCCTGCCGTACGAAAAGGGCCGCCCTTTAAGCCACCACTCTAGGATAGAGGGGAAATGAAAAATCGCGAAATTTGCAATTGGATGGTCAGAGCCCCTGTTTTTGGATCGCAGAACTTGCAGGCGCGCTGGACCGCCTGGTTCTTCCTGCTTAACTCAAAAAAAAGCGGGACGCACTTTCGCGTCCCGCTTTGCCTCGCAGGAAAGTTCACGGCTTAGCGGTGGCCTCCTCCGCCTCCGCCGCCATGAAACCCTCCTCCACCGAAGTGCCCGCCGCCACCGAAGTGCTCGGCTCCGCCGTGCGCCATCATGCTGTGCGATGCGCTATGCCCGCCGTTAAAAAGACCGCTGTGCGCATAACCTCCGGCGCCATGGTAGAAGCCGTGCTCCATGTGCGCGGCGTAATGCTCGCCTTCCGCTCCGCCCCAGTGATGCCAGTCGGGTCCGAAGTGATGGTCGAAGTGCCCATAGAAGCCAAACGGAGCCCAGCCCACGAAGAAGGGAGAATAGAAACCCCAACCGAACGCGCTGTAGAAAACCCCATCTCCGGGGATGAAGGTGTAGCAGTCGAAGTAGGGATCCCAATCCCAACCGGCGCCGTACCAGCCGCCCAGCGCATAGTTTTGGGCCCGATCAACGTTGGCTTCCGCCGTATAGGAGGAGCGCAGGCTGCTCCAGCGGAAGAGATCGTCCTCAGCCTGATTTTCGTTGAATTTCTCCGCGCTCTGCGATCCGCCGAGCGTAAGTTCATGCTTGTCCTTCACCGTGATATCCCGATTCCCCTCGGGAACGACCGCCTCGCCTTCGAAAACACGGACGAGGCTCTTATCGGCGTCGAACTCATACAGGCCCGTCTTCACAATACGCACCGTGCCGGCGCGCTGCATGATGACGAGATTATTCTCCGGGTGAAGCTCCTCGACTTCGACCATGGCTTGGCCTTTTTCCAGCCGAAGTTCCGTATCGGTGAGGCTGGGCGAAAGCATGGTCAGGGAGCTGTTGTCGCCAAGCCGCAAGAAAGCGCCGGGCGTCAAAAGAATTTCAGCTTTACCGCTTTGCGTATCCAGCGATTGACCCGGCTGCATTTCGGCCAAGCCAATCGCCTTTGCGTCGAGTGCCTGGCCTGCGATGGAGGCCTGGCCTTCGACATAATTTATGGTTCCTGGGCGTGCGGGGTTTGCGCCAAACGCAGGCGCAGACAGAGACGCAGCCAGGACGAAGCTTGAAACAGCTATCAACCTTGACTGCAACATTTTTTTGTCCTCCAAACCTTTAGATGCGGACCTGCAAACGCCAGTTACCGCGCGGCGTTTTCGCGCCACGGAGAATTTTGCCGCGAGGTGAAATACAGACTGGTTGTCTTGCCGGATTCCGGCCCGCGAAACTAATTGGCAGCTTCCGGGTTAGATTGAGGAGGGGCTGTAAATCTGCGCGCGGTTATTGCCCGGCGATGAGTTGTTTCAGCTGGGTGAGATCGGGCGAAGCGACGTCGGAAACTGCGCAGAAAGAAAGTCCGTCCTTCTCCCATGCGAGCCAGTGGTAGCCCTGGGATTCGCCGGCGCCATTCCAGTAATTTGCCGGCTGCGACTTTTCCACGAACACATTGATGACGTGCTTTCGGCGCCCGTAGACGAGCGCGGCGACAGTGTGTCCACCGGCGGCATCGAGGCGTCCACCGAGTAAGGGGAATCCATCGCTTGCGAAGTCGCGCACGGGCGGCGCGAAATCGACGCGGCCGTCGAACCACGGCTTGACGGTGTGCTGGTCGGTGGATTCGACATCGGTGAGATGCCCGGGCTGCAGCGAGCGCAGATGCGCATCCACAAAAGAGGCGGCCATCAACTGCGCGGCGCTCGGAGTCGTAGCTAGCCGGACTTGCCGCCAGCCGAGGAAAACGGCAAATAGAAGGACGGCGGCAACAGCGAGCCATCGCAAGGGAAAAACCCGAGCCGCGGGAAACGAACGGACTGCGGGAACGGAAGCCCTAGGGAGGAGTTTGCTGCGCAGAGCCTCGGGAGCGCGTTCGTAGAGGGCCGCCTGCTTGATGGATTGGCGCAACGCTTCTTCCGCGGCGAGTGTGGCTTTGCAATCAGGGCACGATTCGAGATGCTTCTCAAAATTGGCGGCGCTGAGGGCGTCGAGTTCGCCGTCAAAATAGCCGTGCAATTGATTCTGGGTATGTTCACACGGCACGGCGGGCCTCCTTGGATCCTGGTTGAGAAAGGCAGTCGCGCAATTGGGCGCGCGCGCGGGCGAGCCCGGACATCACGGTGCCAATGGGGCGCGATGTAATCTCCGCAATTTCCTTGTACGAGCAGCCCTCGAGTTCGCGCAAGACGAGGATCTCGCGGAAGGACTCAGGAAGGGATTCGAGGGCGCGGGTGAGTTGTTCGCGGTTGCTGTCGGCCAGCGCCAGAGTTTCGGGATTTTCGCTTTCCTGCGGCATAGTGGTTTCGTCGAACTCCGTGAATTCCGCCGCCATGCGATTCTGGCGCAGCCAGGTGAAGCACGTATTGCGCACGATCTGCAGCAGCCAGGCACGCGCATTGCCGGAGCGGAAGGTGCCGAACGCGCGGAATGCACGAAATACCGCATCCTGCGTGACGTCTTCGGCGTCGGTCCGGTTGCGCAGCAACCAGCGCGCCAGGTTGAAAGCGGCGTCCAGATGCGGCAAGACGGTCGCCTCGAACCGGGCTCTGTCCTCTCCCTCTAACACGGTCACCTTTCTCTTGCCCTTGTCCTGGATAACCTGGCCGGGCTCGATTTTATTCCCGCCGGGGCAATAAAAGCCAAAAAAAGAAATTGAGCCGAAAACGGGGCAGGGCGGAATAAAAACCCGTGCGGCAGGGTCTACCCCAATGAACACGTTCACACACGGCGCGGGCTTGCCCCCCTTTCTCTGTAAGTCCGCGCCATTTTTCCGCCGATGGGCAAAACGTGATGGGGATCAAGCGCAAAGATAGAGATTCAAGAGGAGAGAAGCGATGACGGATAAAAAGAAGGACGAAATCCTATACGACCATAATCACGACGGTATCGACCGGCGCGGGTTTTTGAAGTGCATGGCGTGGGCTGGCACGGGAACGCTCTGCGTCATCAAGGGGGGAGTGCTGAACTCCTACGCTTTCAATCGGGTTGCCGAGTTGGATCCCGCGGACATGAAGGGCGAGCTGAGTTTCGCGCAGATCAGCGACAGCCACATGGGTTTCAACAAGCCGGCGAACACGGACGTGGTGGGCACGCTGAAGGCGGCAGTGGACAGGATCAACGCGCTGAAAATGCAGCCGGAATTTCTGCTGCACACGGGCGACATCAGCCATCTTTCAAAGCCGGAGGAGTTCGACACCGTCGACCAAATTCTGAAGAGCGCCAACCCGAAAGATGTTTTCTATGTGCCCGGCGAACACGACGTGCTGAACGACGACGGGAAGCAATTCCTGGAGCGCTACGGAAAGGGAAGCAAGGGATCGGGCTGGTATAGCTTCGAGAAAAAGGGAGTGCACTTCGTCGGGCTGGTGAACGTGATGAATCTGAAGGCCGGCGGCCTGGGCACACTTGGCCACGATCAATTGGAGTGGCTGGAAGACGACGTAAAACATTTGTCGAAGAGCACGCCGATCGTGGTGTTTGCGCACATTCCGCTGTGGTCCATCTATCCGGAATGGGGTTGGGGCACGGAAGACAGCGCACAAGCGCTGGGGTACCTGAAGAAGTTTGGATCGGTGACGGTGCTGAACGGCCACATCCACCAGACAATGCAGAAGGTGGAGGGCAACGTGACTTTCCACACAGCGACGTCCACGGCGTTTCCCCAGCCCGCGCCCGGGAAGGCTGATTCCCCGGGGCCAATGAAGGTGCCGGCGGAGGAATTGCGCGCGTTGCTGGGAATTACCGACGTGAACTTTGTGCGCGGGCAGCAAGCGTTGGCCATTGTGGATTCCAAACTGAGCTAGTTCCACGAATCTCATTCAAAGGAAAAAAGGCCGGAGCACCCGCTCCGGCCTTTTGATTTTCTACAGTTTGCTTGCTGGCTCAGCGGCCCCCGTGTCCGCCCGGGTGTCCACCGTTCTCGTGCTCCTTCGGAGGCTGCTGATGATTTTGCTGCTGCGGATGCGACGAGTTCTGGTGATTGGCGTTGCCGCCCGAATTGTTCGAATGGTTGGCGTTCTGATTGTTCTGAGGCGAACTCTGCTGGGAGTGCTGCGAAAAATTCTGCTGGCCGGTATTCGGCCGGTTGGAATTGTTCTGATTGGACGAGCCGTTCGAACGCGCGCTGGGCGGACGGTCATTTTGCATTGAGCCGTTGTGATTGTTGTTCGCAGAGGAATTCGGCCGGTTGCCGTTGGAACCCTCGGAACGCGCCGCTACCACGCCCTGGCCATGGAATTGTCCCGGCCTCGCCGTAGCTGCAACGGCGGGGCTCCCGTGATTCTGAGAGGCCAGCATGGTGCGATCGCTGCGAGCCATCTGTTCGTGCTGGGTCTGCATAGAGGTGGCCGCGATGTGATGATCATGCTCGGCCGCAAGTTCCGCCGAGGTAGCGTGCGCCGTAACACCTCCCGCTCCGCCGTTATAGCTGACGCGATTTACGGTGACGTTGTTGTTGAAGACCGTCTTGTTCACATAGGTGTTGTGAATCACAGTGGTGTTCACGTTGGTGACGGCCGTGTTGTAGTGGAAGGCCCCGCCGCGCCATTCGCCGCCGACGAATCCGACCCCACCGTAGCCGAAGCCATAATTAATCCCGCCATAGAAACCCACGTGCGGGCCCCAATAGCCGGCGTGCCACAGATACGCTCCTCCGGCAAAACCCCAATACCCAGGAGTCCAAAGGAAGCCGGGCGTCGGCGCGACCACCCAGGTGCCCGGAACCCAGTAGTAACCGTCCGGCCCGTAGCCCCAGTAGCCGGGCGTCCAGATATAGCCTGCGGCAGGGCAGACCGGTTGGGCGTAAACGGGGAGCGCAGGCGGCCCGATGTGCACGGAAATGCCGACGGCGACCTGTGCGGGCACTGCGGCCGGAACTGCAAGAGAGAAAATCGCGAGCACAACCAATCCCATTATCTTTTTGATGGACATGTTCGAATCCTCGCAAAATTGACTGCCGCCGACCGGGTGTGGCGGCTTCGAAAACGTGCAGTCTTGGTGCTGTTGAGAAGTTTAACACGCAGTCTTGGCAGAAGTTGCAGATCCGAGACTAACGATTGTTGAATCAATAACATGCAAGCAGTGAGGGGGAGGTCCGCTCCCCGCAAGGAAAGACGGGAGCCGTGGGGCACTTGGTCCTGACCGCCGACCGCGAGGCTTAGTCTCCCGTGACAAGGGACTTTCTGAACCAGTTGCTAACCTCTCCGTGAAATTCCAACCCCAGGGCAAACCGGCCGTCCAGGAGGCGCTCGCAATAGACGACGCGCGCGTTCGCTTCCAACTCCCCGTCCGCGGATTTGATCAATATCCGTTCATTCAGCTCCCGGGCGTGCCGGACGAGAACACGCAACCCCAGAGAGCAGATGTTCTCGGTCGTCGAGCGTTCACCCGCAGACGGTTCCTGGAGGCTGGAAATCCTTACGGGTATGGCCAGCCGAGTCCTTTTTTCAAGTCGTCCAGACCGCAACGGCATTTGGTGACTCACTTTCCAAACTGCCTTCGGAATTGCTGCACCGGGCTGGACGGGGCTGAAAGACCGAGTTCCTTCGCAGGGTTCTTAACGATAATGAAACATTAAAGATCATGTTGCCTGGATCGTTTGGAGTACCGCCTCCGGCTCGGAGAGCCTGCTCAACCGGCGCCTCTTCTGCTCGTACATGGCCTGATCGGCGCGGACCATCCATTCTCCAATCGAAGCATTGCTGCAAATATTGATTCGCACGGCACCCAGGCTGAGATTAATCGCGTAACGGGACTCTCCCGCGTTAGCGGACCGCAGATCCTCGGCAAGCCTGGCCCGGATCGCCGCTTCACTGTTGTCAGAGGCCTCGATCGCCAGCACGGCGAACTCGTCTCCGCCCAACCGGGCAATCACGTCCGAATCGCGAAAGGTCATTTTCAGGGCCTTGGCCGTGCGCTTGAGGGTCAGGTCTCCCTCGCCATGGCCGAAGCAATCGTTAATGTGCTTCATGCCATCGACGTCCAGGAAGAAAAGAAGAATCCCACGCCCGGTGCGATGACCGATCTTCAACTGACGTTCGGCGATGGCCATGAAGCCCCGGCGGTTGCACAAGCCGGTAAGTTCATCGGTCAGCGCCAGGTTGCCCAGCTCCGCCTGCAGCATGTATTGCTTGGCCGCGCATTGCACCGCGCGCAGAAGCAATTTTTTCATTCGGCCGGCCTGGCCGTTGTCGAGCAACGGGTCGTCCTGCACTTTGCGCACGTCCTGGAGCAAACTGGCGAGCTCCCGGTTCGCATCGGACAGCAAGGTCTGGAAAATGGTTTCGTTGGCGATTTCTTCCCCTTGTTCCACAAGGCCGGAAACATCGCGCCGCAACTGCTCAGCGTCTTCCGTCATTCTCAACAACGCCGCGTCAAACGGGTATTTCTTCGATCGAAAATGTTCGGCCTGCTTGCTTGAGCCGCCGCGAACTTTGGTTTGTCCCTCGATCATCGCGTTTTGTCCTTCAGCCCCGACCATCCTTCGGCTGGCTGCTCCTGGGCCATTTCCAGGGAAACGTTTCGCACAAAACGCCCGGGAAGCCCTCTTCATGCTCCGTGCGGGATTCAATGGCCCGCTTCCATCTGATCTGTCGCCAGCCTGCAAATTCGCCGCAACTCCTCGTAAGTGAAGTACATCTCTTCTTCTCTGCCGGCGCGCTCCAGGTGGCCTATTCCAGTTTCAACGGAAATTCGGCGCAATTCGGATTCAGGGATGCCCAGCAGATAGGAGGCTCTTGCTTGGGTCACAAATTTCGGGACATCGTTATTCAATTCGTTCATGGCCTCGCCCAATCCGCACGATTGCAACTGCCCGTCCTGCATGCACCGCGGCTGCACCCTGCCGTGAAACTCGTTACCGCACCTTCTCCCAGTGTCTCGCTCTGCGAACGTGAGTTGGTCCGCCTCCGTGACTGAGTCGTTCGGTTCTCGGGGTGATTGAGGTGGGAGCCCAATCCACGGAGGCGGCCCGCTCTCGTAGTGACAAGATAGCGGGGCGGGGAATAACAACAATTCGGAAATTCACCCATTTCGAAACCCGGTAAACACCCCACACCCTTCAGGTGAAGACCTGACGCGCCGGAAGTTCCAAAAGCGAGCCGGTGCTGATGAGCATTGCTCTGTTTTGCTCCTGCGGCAGGCCGGGCTGGCCCCCATGTGGACACAAACTATCGCCAGGATTAGAAGAACCGGAACCTGGGAATTGGGGGGGGTGGCGAAATCGCCGCCGGCCCCCGGTCAAGCCATAGAAAACAAATGCTCTAAAGGATTGTGCGAAATCCCCGCCGCCGCCCGCTTCCTGGCCTCCAGAGTGCATCCTTTATTGGTGTTCATGCGGTTGGAGGGACAATGAACAAATACCGCATCACCTGTCTGGCGGGCATCATGCTGCTCGGGTTAGTTCTGAGCGACACGGCGCGCGCCGACAGCTTTACCTACGACAGCATCGTATTCACGGGCTCGGTTACCAGCACCACCGCAACGTTGACGATCCAGTGCACGGACGCCACTGTTTGCAGCGGGTTCTATCTGGGCGATGTGACCCTGAAGGGGTTCAACTATTCAGGATCACCGATCCCGGTTTCCGCGCCCGCCGGCTACGATGCACTGGCCGGGGGGCAAAACAATAGCGGGGTTGGATCGGGAGGTGGTTGCGATGGGAGCGATACATCTGGCGCTGTCTGCTGGGATGGGTCGTTGCCGTTGACCACCCAACTCGGAACAGCTCTATACACTTTCAGCGTCAGCATCGAGGACGGCACTGTGAGTGGACCTCTTCACGTTCAGGCGACGGGATACTCGAACGCCAATGGCATACAACCAGGCGGAGGAAAGGGCTTCGCAGTTTCGAACGACCTTTCGTCCTCCTCGACAACCTCTGCGCCGGAACCTGGCACCTTCACGCTGTTTAGCGCCGGATTACTTGCAATGGTCCTGCTTCGCCGCAAGGCCCGTGCAGCGTAACCGGTTTCTCCAATAATTGCTCACTCTCCCAACCCCGCGCCTTGCACCTGCGCGGGGTTTTCGTTTCCATTCTTCGCGTATCGAATTCCGCCGAATTGCATCAAATCAACCGGCCCCATTCAAATTCCAGGAATCGAAGAAATGTGCGCGCGAACCATGCCACTGCTGCAGGGCAACGCGGACGTTGTGCGGGCACAGTCTTTTCGCAGAGCGCAACATCGTGTTATACCGAGGTGAGCCAATAACATGACGAACTACAACAAGAATCCTGAAGCAATTTCGCAGCTTTCTCCCGAGCAGTATCGTGTGACCCAGCGCGACGGCACCGAACGCCCGTTCCAGAACGCTTATTGGGACAACAAAGAGCCAGGTATCTACGTGGATGTCGTCTCCGGCGAGCCGCTGTTCGCTTCGATCCACAAGTTCGAAAGCGGCACCGGCTGGCCAAGCTTCACGAAACCGCTCGAGTCTGAGAATGTGGTCGAGAACACCGATATCAGCCACGGCATGACGCGGACCGAGGTGCGGTCAACTCATGGCGACAGCCACCTTGGGCACCTTTTCCCCGACGGGCCGCGCGAGGAGGGCGGATTGCGCTACTGCATCAATTCGGCCTCGCTGCGATTCATTCCCCTGGATGAACTTGAAAGCGAGGGCTATGGCGAGTACCTTAAACTATTCGACGCCAGGCAGAAGGGAGCATCGAAATGAGCGGACCAACCGAACAAGCGATTCTTGCGGGTGGTTGCTTCTGGGGAATGCAGGATTTGCTGCGCCGCCACCCTGGCGTGATTTCCACGCGGGTTGGGTACTCGGGCGGCGACGTGCCGAACGCAACGTACCGCAATCATGGGACCCACGCAGAGGCGATTGAGATTATTTTCGATCCGCAGAAGTTAAGTTACCGGAAACTCCTCGAGGTTTTCTTTCAGATTCACGACCCGACCACGCCGAACCGCCAGGGCAACGACCGCGGAACCAGCTATCGGTCCGCTATCTTTTACTCCAGCGACGAGCAAAAACAGATCGCCAACGACACCATCGCCGACGTCAACGCGTCCGGGCTTTGGCCCGGAAAAGTGGTTACCGAAGTGGCTCCCGCGGGCCCTTTCTGGGAAGCCGAGCCGGAGCACCAGGACTACCTCGAGAAATTTCCCAACGGCTACACCTGCCATTTCGTTCGGCCTGACTGGAAGCTTCCGAGCCGCGCGGAAACTGCTCGCGTGAAATAAGCAGCAAGCGCCCCGGACCAACGCTTAGGACCTCAACCTGCCCGCGAGTTTAGCCGCATGCGGGACTTTCCCCCTCTTGGAATTTCAACTTTGCGAATAAAAAACGGAGCCGCGACCTTTTGGGTCACGGCTCCGTTTGGGGTGGGGGTACGCTGAGCGACCCGGTAGGGCCGTCAGAAAGTGTATTTCAAACCAAACTGAATTTGACGGGCACCCTGTGACGTAAAGATCTCGCCATAGTTCGTGGCGCCCGCTGTGTGCTGCCCGCTGAACTCCTGTCCGAAATTAAAGTTCGGCGTATTCGTAAAATTGAGGGCATCCATTCGGAACTCAAGAGCATGCCGCTCTGTGAAGTGGAAGTCCTTCGCGATGCTGAGATCGGCGTCTTTGTATCCGGGGCCATCGAAAGCGCCAACCGGGCAATTGCCAAACGTTCCTGCCGCAGGGGCCGTTACGGCAGCTGGATTCAGGAAGGTGACACCGCCGGTAGTGGGGTCAAAGGTCATGGGCACACGAGAGGAGACCCCTTTGACGCAATTCGGGCGCGTCGAGAACCCACCGGTGCCGGAAGTATCGCTGCTGGCAAAAACTGTTTGCGCAAAGCCGGAGTGGAATACAAAACTGGAGCTTACGCGCCAACCGCCAATCACGTAGTTCAAGGCGTTGCCTACACTACTGGCATAACGCCGGCCATGTCCGAAGGGCAGTTCGTAGACCACGTATCCGTTGAACAACGAAGCGATATTCTGCGGACACTTGCCGTAGTCGCCCCCCTGATTATAAGGATTTTGCGGGAACGCCCAGCCTGCGATGGTTTGCGCTTCGGTGGCAACGTTATCGCCAAACTGGCCGAAGAACCCGGGCGTGTCGCTCAGGCATTTGGACCAGGTGTAGTTGACTTGCGCCTGCAGGCCGTTGGTGAAGCGCTCCTGAAGGACCAGCTGCAGTGCGTTGTAAGTGCTGATTCCATTGGAGAGGGTATACCGCGCTTGCCCAACTTCGCCGAGCAATGTCGGATTCAGGAACGGCGAGGGAGTGATGGTGCCATTCGGGTTGAGTTGATTCTGTTGCAGCATGATGATGTTGGACAGGTGCTGGTTGCTTTGGCCAACGTAGCCGGCTTGAACCGTGGTGGAATTACCGAACTGACGCTGGATATTCAGGTTCCATTGGTAGTGCACGGCGGGGCGAAGGTTATTGTCAAAGGCGTGGATGTTCACACCCTTGAAGCAAATGGGATCGAAAACAACCGCGAGCGCCAGCGTGCAGCCGGTCGGAAAACCGACAAAGCCCTGGTCCAGAGTGCTTCCGGGAAGGGCGGTGGTCGGCGCGAAAGTGACGTTGTGCGCGGTCTCAAAAGGTGGATTCTGGGTGAGCAGATTGTTCACGCCGTTGCTCTCGGTGAAGTTTGACACTCCGAAAGCGGCGCGGATTACCGTATTTTTCAGGAAGTCCGGCTGCCACGCGAGACCGATGCGCGGCTGAAAGTTCGTGATGCCGTTATACTGCTTGTATAGAGCACCAGACCCATTGTTCGTCGTGGGAGTGATGATTGCCCCGCCAAACAGCCCGTAATTGACCGCGTTGCCTTCTGCCGCGGCCCGGGGAGTGTTCACCTCCCAACGAAGACCGAGGTTCAAGGTCAAATCGCGGCGAAGCCGCCAACTGTCTTGTCCATAGACGGCATAGATGCTGTTTTGCATGTGGCGATTTCCCGCTCCTGCGCCAATGCCAAGGTTGTTTGGAAGGCCGAGCAGAAAATCAGCTAGTCCCGCGCCGGGCGCAGTTCCTCCGGGGCCATTACCGGTGTATTGGCCGTTGAAATTGAAGAAGCCTGCCAAGCCTTCATTGCCGGGATACAGGAAGTTGTCCCGGTAGCGATTGAACTGAAAACCAAAATGCAGCTCGTGGTTGTTATATGTCTTTGAGACGGTGTCGCCAACCTGAATGACGGTGTCGGCAAATGTGTTGAACTGGGCCAGGTTGTTGGCGATATTGGCCACGTTGCCAAAGAGGCCTTGCAACGAAGGAAGGAAGGAACTGCTCGAGCCCGGAATGCCAAACATCTGCGGCAGGTTCTGGCCGGTCGGATTGGTATAACCCTGGCTGACTGGGAAGTAGCTAAGACCCATCCGAAAGTCGTTGAGCAGCGATGGGCTGAGCGTGTGGGTCCAATCGATAACACCGCTGCGCAACGGGTAGGTAAAGTCCGTGAAACCGTTGTTGGCGAGAAGGTACGTTTGGGTGGTCGGATTGCGAACGGATTGCTGCGAATAGCGGCCAGAGACGTGATCCTCATCGGTGGGAACCCAATCAATCTTGAAGTCACCCTGATCGGCGCTGTTGCTAACGCGCTGCTGGTAATTCAAGATGTTAGTTCCCGGGACGCTGGGCATCGGATAGAGGGCCGAAGTAACGACGGCCACAGCCGCTGGACTGAGCGTCAAGCCGTCAGCCGTCAAATTGTTGAAAGGAATCGCGGCGCGAGCCGCGGGAGCAACACCAGTTTGAGGAGCATAAAGTTGTTGGGCCGCGTTGGCACATATGCCTGTGGCGCTAAATCCGGCCGTACACAACGCGCCAAAATCGCCTCCGCGCTCAGCACCGGTCAGGACATTCACGTTCTGCGTGGAGGTAGTCGGGTTGCGCAATCCCTCATAGTCGGCAAAAAAGAAAAGCCGATTCTTGATGATTGGCCCGCCAACGAGGGCTCCAAATTGATTGAAACGCAAGGAGGCCCTCGGAATTTGGTTGTTCGGATTGATCTTGTTGCTCCATTCGTTGGCGTTCAGGCCGCTGTTGCGGAGAAACTCGAAGGCGCCACCGTGGTAGTCATTGGTTCCGGACTTGATGGAGGTATTCAGAATGCCCCCGAGGAAGTTGCCAAATTCAGCAGACGGGTTCTGCGTGATGAGGTTAACTTCCTGAATGGCGTCCGGACTCGGCGAGTACGCTACTTCATTGTTGTCGTGCTGATTGTTGTCCAGTCCGTCGAGAATATAGTTGCTGGTCTGCTCGCGGTTCCCGTTTATGTACGGACGGCCGACCTGAAACGTATTTTGTCCGGAAGTGAAAGCTCCAGGATTGGTGCTGACGACGCCCGGAGCGAGCAGAGTGAGTTCACCATAGTTCCGCGTGATAAGAGGGATGCTCTCGGTCACCACGTGATCCAGATGCGTGCTCAGTTCAGTGGTCTCTGTCTGCAGCAGGGGCGTAGCACCGGTAATTTCCACTGTTTCGGAGACCGTGCCGACCACCAACTGCACGTCCACGCGCGCGACCTGATTTAGCACCAGTTCGAATGCGGGCCGCACTGAGGTGCGGAACCCTTTCGCTTCGACTTTGATTTCGTATCGGCCGATCGCCAAACGCGTGAGATAGTAAATGCCGTCCGCGTTCGACTCGGTAGGATAAGTAACGTCACGCGCGACATCGCGCGCCGTGACGCTTGCGCCCGCAATGGGCGAGCCGCTGGGATCGGTTACCGTGCCGGTGATGGCGGCGGTCACTTCCTGTCCCCAGGCAAGATGTGCGCCGCAGGTGAGCGCCAGCAGCAGCATCACGACAAGTGCTATTCCCACAGCCTTGCTGTTCTTCATTGCAAATCCTCCGATTCGCGTGCCGCGGATTCCCAACGGTCCCGCGATCTGTTCGTTTCTCCCCGACAACCGCCTGCACCCTTATCCGCTATATGGCCCGATGCTGTGTAGCTATATAGCGCCAGATTACAGTTGTCAATAGGAAAATTATGATTTATAAAGGAGCAGCTCATGGTGCACTATAGCGGCATGCCTTATCGCTCTATATCACCATGACCGTTCCACGGGCCCGGCGCCAGGTATCCACGCCGCAGCCCCAGGCCGCCAAGAAGCGGAAACCAGTGCGCGCACGCAGCCGGTGCAATTTTCCAGCGCGCTTGTGGGCTTGTTTTTGCAGTTCTTGGAGTACGCTAGCCATAATCGTCGGGGGAAAGCATGCAGCGCAAGAGTCGAAACGCTTTGCCCGCTTACCAGCGGATTCAAAGCATCATCCGTAAGCGCATTGACGCCGGCCACCTGCGGCCGGGGGATGTGGTTGCTTCGGAACGGGACCTCGCCAAGATCCACGAAGTCAGTTTGATGACCGCGCGCCACGCGCTGGCCTCGCTCGAACGCGAAGGTGTCGTCGAGCGCCGCCGGGGCATCGGCACCTTCGTTGCTGCGCCCAAAATCCACTTCAACAAGTTGATGAGCTACACCGAGCAGATGGCGAGCCGCAGCCTCACGTCCAGCACCAAAATCCTCTTCGCCAAAGTCATTGACCACGAGCAGGAAGCCACGGCCCGCCTGTCTCTTCCTCCCACGAGCGCCATCATCAAGCTCGAACGGCTGCGCAGCGCGGTGGACGAGCCCTTTGCGCTTGAAACTTGCTACCTTTCCCACGCGCAATTTCCCGATTTACTTTCGGCCCCGCTGGGGCGCGAGTCCTTGTTCGCCACGCTCGAGCGCGATTACAAAGTAGAGTTGGGCTACGCAGACGAAGAAATTGACGCCACCGCCGCCGACCCGCGGATTGCCGACCTGCTCGCCATCCCGCGGCGCGAACCGCTGCTTCGCATTCGTCAAGTCATTTATTCCACTCAAGGGAAAGCCGTGATTTATGTGCTGGGCTTCTACCGTTCGGACCGCCACAACCTGGTGATTCGCCGTTTCCGGTAGCTCCTGCGGGTGGCTGACGCGCGGTTGTCTCGATGGAGTTGCGAGCTCGATTTGCGGCGCAAATTTCGAAAGGCTCTTGCATGCTGGTGGTTCTGAAGCGCGATCAGGAAGAGGTTGGCCGCCACGCCGCTCATTTCATTGCGAATGCGATTCGCAGGAAAGCGTCGCTCACGCTTGGCTTGGCCACCGGGAATACGATGGTCGGCGTGTACCGCGAACTCGTGCGCCTGCATCGCGAGGAACATCTCGATTTTTCCGGCGTCACCACGTTTAATTTGGACGAATATTTTGGACTGTCTCCGCAACACGCCGAAAGCTTTCACCATTTCATGCACGAACACTTCTTCTCCCACGTAAACGTCACTCCGCGCAACATTCATATCCCCGACGGCACAATCACCGGCGATTGCGAAGAATACTGCGCCGCTTACGAGCAAGCCATTCGTGATGCGGGGGGAATCGATCTTCAGATTCTCGGCATCGGGCGCAATGGCCACATTGGCTTTAACGAACCGACCTCGAGCATCGGATCAAGAACGCGCCTCAAAGTTCTGAGCAAGCAAACCATCGAAGACAATCGAAAACTCTTCGGCGCCGGAGAGGAGATTCCCCAGTGCGCCATCACCATGGGGATTGGAACCATTCTTGAGGCCCGCAGGATTCTCCTGCTCGCATCCGGGGAAGCCAAAGCGGCGGCCGTCGCAAAATCGATTGAGGGCCCAATCACTTCCTCGGTGACGGCCTCCGCGCTTCAGCTCCATACGGATGTTACTTTTCTCCTGGATGAGGCTGCTTCCATGGACCTGACGCAGCGCGAATACTACATGCGGGTTTTGGAAATGACGGCAAAGCTCACCCCGAATCGTCTCACGTGAGCCTTGCCGGGTATGGTGCTGTTGCAAATGTAAGAAGTTGGGCAAAGAAAAAACCGACGAGTCCCCGGTCATCTTTCGGGCCTCTGCCGGCATCATAGATTTCAAGTTTATTCGATTGGGAAAGATAGCTCGGCCCTCAATGATCCTGGCTGGCGACATCGGCGGCACAAAGTGCAACCTCGCTCTATTCGAGCAAGCGGGCGCAGCTCTGCGGCCGGTATTTCAATCCCGCCTTGCCACCAGGGATTTCTCCAATTGCGAGCTTTTGCTTGGCTCTTTCGTTCAGGCCGCGCACACACATCTCGGGAAAGCGCAGGATATTTCCATAGCGGCGGCCGGATTCGGCATTGCTGGTACGGTCGTCGGCGGCCGTTTGCACGCCATCAATCTTCCCTGGCAACTGGAGCCGGCATCGCTCGCCGGCACCCTGCGTCTCGACAGTAAGAATATTGTTTTCATGAATGATCTGGTGGCCACCGCTTGCGGAATTGATCGACTGGAACCGCAGGATTTTTTTCTTCTGAATGAAGTCACTCCCCAATTCCAGGCGAACAAAGCGCTGATTGCGGCCGGCACGGGGTTGGGAGAGGCCATGCTTTTCTGGGACGGACAGCGTCACGTTGCTGCGCCCTCCGAAGGTGGAGCGGCGGACTTCGCGCCCCGCACCGCTCGCGAAATCCGCTTTTTGCAGTTTCTCAAGCAGGACCTCGCCCGCGTCTCCTGCGAAGAGGTTTTCTCGGGAAGAGGTTTCCGGAGAATGCACGAGTTCCTGAATCCGGCCGTGCGCCACCCCGTATTTGATGAATCTTCCGGTGATTCCGCGAAAGAGATCACCCAGAACGCGATTTCCGGCGCTTGCAAAGTTTGCGTGGAAACTCTCGATTTCTGGATCGACGCGTTTGGCGCTGAAACCGGGAACCTGGCCTTGCGCGTTCTTGCCTATGGCGGCGTCTACCTGGCAGGCGGCATCGCTCTTAAAATATTGCCAAAACTCAAGGAAGGCACTTTCTGCCACTCCTTTGCCGACAAAGCGCCGCTCGATGCTGTGCTTGCCCGCGTGCCCATCTTTGTCATCTTGAATGAGGATGCTCCCTTGCTCGGGGCTGCTTACGGGGCCTTGGGAACTCTGGACTCTTGCCTGCATGCAAGAACATAGAATCCCTCTCGCGTTGCAATGCGGCCTGAGGAGGACTTGCATCGCTGTACTTGGCAAGTTCGGCAGCGCATTCGGCCCATCTGTTTCGAGGTAGCAAAGAAAGGTGCGATGCACAAGGATAGCGTGACGCCTCGGATCCATCCGGCGGCATGGATTCCCACCATGTACTTCGCGGAGGGTCTCCCTTTCTTCGCGATTTCCCTCATCGCTGGAATCCTCTACAAGCGTCTCGGCCTTCCCAACGACGTCATTGCCCTGTACACCAGTTGGCTTCTCCTCCCGTGGTCGTTGAAGCCGATTTGGAGCCCGCTGCTTGAAATGTTCAAGACCAAGAAATTCTTCGTGGTCTTTTTCGAATTTGCCGGAGGACTGAGCTTGGCCTCGATCGCCCTCTTCCTGCCGCTGCCAAATTTCTTCCGTTACACGCTCGCCCTGTTCGCCGTAGTCGCGTTCTGTTCCTCGACACATGACATTGCCGCCGACGGTTTGTACATCGCCAGTCTTTCCGCGAAACAGCAGGCTGCCTATGCCGGCTGGCAAGGTGGCTTCTACAACGTCGCACGTTTCTTTTCGCAGGGAGCCCTGGTGATTCTGGCGGGTTTTCTCGAAGCGCGCTTCGATGTGCCGCACGCCTGGATGGCTATTTTTGCCGGCATGGGGCTGCTCCTCGTGATGTTGAGTCTCTATCACCTGCGCGTGCTCCCCGCGGGCGCGGAGCGGCATTCCGAGAGTTTTCGCGAAATGGCCGCGACCTTCTGGGACGTCATCGTAAGTTTTTTCAAGAAGCCAAACATTATTTTGCTCCTCGTCTTCCTCCTTCTCTATCGCGCCGGCGAGGGTCAAATCGTCAGAATTGGGCCGCTCTTTCTGGTGGACAAACGATCCCTTGGCGGCTTGGGTTTGACCACAGATCAGTTCGGCGCCATCTATGGCACGTTCGGAACAGTCGCTTTCATCCTTGGCAGCATTCTCGGAGGCTACTTCACTTCCTGGCTGGGCCTGAAGCGCGCTCTGCTGCCGCTTATTTGCGTCATGAATCTCCCCATGCTCGTTTACTACTACCTGAGCACGGCCCTGCCTGCAAATCACGTCGCCGTAACTCTCGCCATGAGCCTGGAAATGTTCGGATACGGCTTTGGTTTCGTGGGTGTGATTCTGCTCATGATGCAGGAAATTGCGCCGGGAAAATACCAGACCGCTCACTACGCCTTTGCCACCGCGTTGATGAACATGGGCCTTATGCTTCCAGGGACCGTAAGCGGAAAAATCGAAGTGGCGCTAGGCTACCGAAGATTCTTCATTTGGGCCCTGATTTCCGCCGTCCCCGCCTTGATTCTTTCGCGGTTTGTCCCCATACGCGGAGGCGCGATTGCGCCTCCAGAATCCCAGCTTTCCGAAGTCTAAGCATGGCGGTGGGCGCAGAATTCTTGAGGAGCATTCCATGTCCCTGACACTGGAGCAGTCGATCGGCCAACAATTTCTCTTGAGCTTCACTGGTAAGCGCAAACCTCCTGTCGAGTTGCTTCGTATCCTGCAAAGCCAGCACATCGGCGGCATCGTCCTGTTTCGCGCCAAAAACATGGGAAGTCTTTCCGAGTTGCGTCAGTTGACTGCGGCACTACAGAAGGCTGCGGTGGAGACCGGCCAACCCCCTCTCCTGATCGCCGCAGACCAGGAAGGCGGACAACTCATGGCCATCGGAGATGCGACTCCTTTTCCGGGGAATATGGCGCTAGGCGCCACACGCTCTGAAAAGCTGGCCTACAAAGTCGGACGGGCTCTTGGACGAGAGGTCGCTGCCGTCGGAGTGAACGTCGACTTTGCGCCCGTCTGCGACGTCAACAACAATCCCGCCAACCCCGTCGTGGGCACGCGTTCCTTCGGAGAAAGTCCGGCGCTGGTATCGCGGCTGAGCGCTGCTCTCGTTCGAGGATTGCAGTCGGCTGGCGTGGCCGCCACGGCAAAACATTTTCCAGGCCACGGCGATACTTCCAGTGACTCACACCATGGCGCCCCCGTGCTCCAACACGATTGGGAAAGGGTCCGTCGCGTGGAATTGCCGCCATTTCGAGCGGCCATTCAAGCGGGTGTGCGGCTCATGATGACGGCCCACATTGTTTTCCCCGCCCTGAACGGCGGCACAAATCTTCCGGCCACCCTTTCGCAAAATATCCTGCGCGGCTTGCTCCGCCGCAAGCTGGGCTTCGACGGCCTTATCGTCAGCGACGCGATGGATATGCACGCGATCGAGCAGGGCCCGGGACTCGTTGTGGACGCGCTCGCCGCTTTGAAAGCCGGCGTCGATTTATTACTGCTGAATCATGATTTAGACAGGGTTTCTCCCACACATTCCTGTGCAGTTCAGGCAGCACGTCGCGGTCTTCTTTCGCCTGAGGAAATCCACGCTTCGGCGCGCCGCATTCTCCATCTGAAATCCTGGCTCGGCCGCTCCAAGCAGCCGCCCCTCAGCGTGGTCGGCTGTCGCGAGCATCGCGCGCTGGCGCGGGAGGTCGCGGAGATGTCCGTCACGCTCGTGCGTGACACGACTCGGCAATTGCCACTTCAGCTGCATGCCAACGCCCGGATCGCCGTCGTTGTTCCACGTCCGGAAGACCTGACTCCCGCGGACACCTCCTCGCTCGTGGTTCCAGCCCTGGCCTCGGCCGTTCAGCGCTATCACCGTCAAGTTGACGATTTCACTGTGGGGATGAATCCTTCCGCCGCGGAAATCAGGGAGCGTCGCGCTCAACTCCTTAAATATGATCTTGTAATCATCGGGACGATTAACGCCGCGGACCACCCCGGCCAGGCGGCTCTCGTGAACGCGCTGCTGAAGGAAGGGCGCAAGGTCATTGCCGTAGCCCTGCGGATGCCCTATGACCTTGCCGCGTACCCCGCAGCTCCAACTTACCTCTGCACATACAGCATCCTTCCTCCCGCGATGGAGGCGCTGGCCGACGCACTCTGGGGACGAATCCTTTTCAACGGGAAGCTTCCCGTTCGCATTCCCGTTAAACACTTATCTCCCGGTCGTTAGAGTGCCACGCGCGCCGCGCCAGCACTGGACAGTCGCGAAGCTCACCTCGCAACCTCAACGAAAACCGACTCGCTGAAACAGGGCAACTATTCCATCATTATTTCGAGTCCAACAGGATCACGCGTGACGCTGACTTGAGACGTGGGCACATTCCATTCATCTCTGGGCCTGCTTGAAGTCGAAGTAAGCGAGGTTCATGTTGCCGTTCGTCAATATATGTACGGTGAGAACGTTTTTCCCGTTGTTGAGGCGAACCTTGAAAAGTTGCGATGCCAGATTCCAGTGGTGCCACTGACGCCAGGCCAGCGGGTCCGCAGGATCATAGGTTGATGCGATCTCCACGGGCCCCGTCCCATCCTTTCCATTCACATCGACTGATATTGTTCCCCCACGATTCGATGTATACAGGAAATCGGCCTCGTATGTTCCCGCGTGGGTCACATCTACGGTGATGTTGAACCACTCTCCCGGTTCGGTCCAGCCAACATAGAGCAGGTCTGCAGGAGGAACAACCTTGTTGAAGGGGTTGTCGTCAATCGGATTTGGCTTGCGCTGAAACTTCGTGTAGGAAGTGTCCACTCCCTCGTGGATGCGAAACTCATTGAGGTAGGTCCCATCGGCCGGGTTCAGCTCTCCGCTGCCGTGATTCTGAGGATCGCTGTCGTGATACGCGACGCCTTCGCCGCCCAGGTCATAGTAAGCACATATCACCCGTCCCGGTATCTTTTGTGGGCCGCCCTGATAACGGCCGTCGTGATAAGCCAGGCCTTTATACTGGCTCAAGAATGATTGGGAAAATCCAATTGCCGGCAACATCGATGCCGCCAAGAAGCATAAGGAGAACGCCTTCTGGATCATCCTGCCTCCCGGAGTACCGATAACCTAATCTTCAGTTGCGCAACTCTGCCAATCAGCGGCAGCGACGGCTCAAATATGTTCTGCACTTCAGACTTGGAAAAGTTCGATCCCTTGCGCTTTTCCGAGATTGCGCGAGTACTTCTTGTCTGTCCCATTGTTCCAATGTTCGTGTACCCCAAGGCTGCGGCATCGGATGCCGTCGCGTTCAGGATCATAGAGAGTCTTCGAAGGCGGGTCATTCGCCAAGGCAGATTCGCGCAGGTAGTTATCGGCATTCGTGATATCCGGCAGATCGGGCCATTCCGAGGTGAGAAAATCGAAGCCGACGGAATCGATCGCCACGCCGTCAAACGACATAAAAATGCTGTTCGGCCAAGCATCATTGAATGGCGCCATCTTCCACTTGCGATGAGGCGGACCATCCACATTGTCGTTTCCATAGAGCCCATCAACGATAAAAAGCGTGGTTTTCTCGCCGAGGTCTTTGTGACCCAAATAATCCGTGAACGCAGAGTAACTTGCCGAACCATCGTTGTTGTGATGGAAACCGTCGTGCGCGTTCTTGCGCCAGTCGGGATTGATACTCGTAGCGCCGAAGAGATTCTTCGCGCAAAGTGTCACCCCTGAACTCACGTGCGCTCTCAACACGGCAGCATCAATTAAGTAGGTGGCTTCAACGACTGTGGTATCGAGTCCCTTAGCGTTGTTGCTTTCAATCGAGAAAGGAATCGCGTTGGGTTTGAACTCGGCCTTTACTCGTCCATCCCCTCCAATATGATCCACAAACGTGACGCCGGGAAATTCATGGTGAACCTTGTCGTAGAGATTGCCCGGGATGAACCGGCTGGAATCGAAGACGGTGATCGATGATTCCGGCACGCGGCCCGGGCCGGTCAGCTGTCGGACGAGGGAAAGGATCAAATGGGACGAGGAGTTCAGGCGTTCGATCGTGCCATGGTCCGTTGTGTTGTTCAGGTTCGCCTTGATCGCTATCTTCTCCCCAGCACTATATCCAGCTTTGCCGCGCCCATGAGTGCGATTGAAGTATTGAAAGATGGAGTTCCATGCCTGGGCGTCGCTTTTTTGATTTGTGAGGCCGCGAATGGACCGGGAAACCATGCGATCAATTACAGACTGGTCATTGTGGGCATCGGTCCACCACGAACCTGTGCCATCCCAGGTCACAGCCGCCGGGTCGTGCGCCCAAGTAACTCGGCCGGGAACGACGCCGCGGGGAACTCCTAATGGGGAAAGCGGCTCGAACAGGGAGGGTCGCAGATAGGTGGCAGCTGCAAGAGCCAGGGCGAATTCTCGGCGCGTCATGTCCATTTTGACTTGCTCCTCTCGCACAAAATTTTGCGGTTTCGTGGATCATTCTACCCGAAAGCGCAGAAACTGCGGCAGCCTCTTCACAAACAGCAAGGTCTTGCGCTGGAGACCGGTAGTTGCAGCGCGGGAACCTTGAACTGCCCAGCGAATTGTACCTGACGACGCAAGTAGAATCCTCACTTTGCCTGTCGTTACGCAAGAGTTCGTTTATGACCTTCACTGACATCCTTGCGGGCTTTGGACTGTCGTTGGTCGGCCCTACGTTGCGCAAGCGGAACAAGAATTCCACGGGGATGCACCACCGATCAAATCCTGGTAGTGGACGGCGGGTTCCTGGCGAGCGGAGTAAATCAGTAGACGTCTCTCGAATCGAAGAACCGTGAGATACATCAAATCTGCGGAACTCGAAGGGCTTTTCTATTCGGGAATAACTTCCATGGCGCTTATAGATGGGTAGTTTACAGCTGGAGTGAAGTAGATCTCTATTTTGCCTTGGGGTGTGGGTTCAATATGCTGGAAGGACTTAACCAACGGCTTGGACCCGGCCTCCCCGAAAATATCAAATCCTTTCAAAAGCATCGATCCGTTGCAAGACACGTCAAACACCCGGCTGCCCACCCCTCCGATGCCGCCATTCTGGACGCCAAACCAATGTTCCATGAAGTACAGCCTCAAAGTGTATTTACCTCCCGTCGCGACGGGAACTACGTAACGGAAGTGCCCAAAACGATGCCACTCGTAAAGTCGACCATCGGTGACTTTAGATAGATCGCCTCCGAAACTACTAACGCGTCCGCCAAAGAAGTACCGGTCCGGCATCCAAACATTGCCATTGGAATCACGATAGGGTGAGTGTCCCGCGACGATCCTGACGGGGAGCATGCGATGTGGAGTTCCCGGAAAGATTTCAACTGCATTTACAAATCCCTCTGAAGTGGTGGAATCAAGATGAATCATTCCGTCGGCCTGCGGCGAAACGTCCGTAATTATTTTTGTGGTTGCTATGTCATCTCCCCCGGCATCGTCCACCACATCCAGGTTGGCAGGCGGCCCGCCATTGATCGAGAAGGCCACGTTGCGGCTCGCCTCCTGAAGGCCCGAGGTTTCAGCGAACAGGAGATGAACCTCGTAAGATCCCGGTGGAACTGGAAAATTACATTGAAAGATGCCACGTCGTCCGCTGGCGAAAAGCTGCGGGTCCTCGGTTCCTTGAATAGCGTGGCCATTGACAGAGAATGAGTTTCCTCCGGAGCAGAAATGATCGGCGTCCCATGAAAAACCACCGCGATCTATGTAAGGGGCCGAAGCATTGCCCATCATGACGCGGAGAATCTTTTCGGATGTGAAGGCCGGAGCAGCTGCGACCAGGGTTTGCGAGGAGCTCTCATACCCACTCCTCTTGTTCCATTCTTTCCAAATAAAATCGGAGATGACCAACAAAGCAATCACAGCGGCAGCGACCGCTATCACCATGCGAGTGCGTGAAGGAAGCTTTATTCCAGGTTTGTCGCCATCGGGACTCGATGTGACTCTGTCGGGTTTTGGTTGTTCCACTTGGGCGGCAGGACTAACCTGTTGCTGTTCCTGCTGGCCGCTCGCTCTTAAGGCAACGCCATCCTGCGATTGGCCGTTCTGCTTCTTATCGAGTCTGGACTCAGTCGTTGCTTCCAACTCGCTTGTATGGATGAATTTGGGAACGTAGTGGCCGGGCGGTAGACAAATATGAACGGAATGGTCTGCGCCCGCGCTCGTATAATAATCTTCTAGCCGTTTTCGCAAAGCGTGGGCAGTGACCCGGACAATGGTGTCCAACTGTGGATCAAAAGACTCCGGGCGCCCAAGAGCATGCACCGCAATGCTGTACTCTTTGATTTCGTCGACGGCTCCTTCAAAGTACTTTTCACAAACAAATGCCAAAAGTCGAACTTGATTGTTGGTGCGCCCGAAAACCCCCGATGACAAGACGCCGTCTACCTCAGCCCGCTCGGCCTCAAGTCTGCTGATCGCCGATTGCAAGTGGATACCCCCCAAGAGTGGTCCCTTAGACCTGCCACCCCATCTTTGGGGGGAGTATAACCGAATTTACTCCGCATGGCACTGGACCAAAACACCTGCGATTTCATTGACTTAGAGTTCAAGCAAAATGACTTAGGTTTCCTCCCGTCAATCCAAATGACGGCGGCACTCTAACAGTGAATTCACGGTTGTCTAACTTCCCAAATACGCGCCATTACTGCTTAACTCCATCAACAATTACTTCGATTCACCCTATTTTCGGTGCAGCTCCCTGAACCGCCCTAATGGCGGCCGGTCAGAGGAGCAGTTCGGCAACAGAACTGTGATGCCGCCCTGGGAGTGTGCGAAATGATGCTTCTGCGCCCGGAAAATCGATTCTCGGCCATTCACCGCGGAACCATAAAGAGACGGCTTCTTTTGGCCGCGGTCACCAACCTGATGATGATGCTCCTCACCGTGTTGTTATTCACTGGGACGGTTGAGTTCGCTGCTGCGCAGGACATATTCGGTCGTATCGCGGGAACGATTACAGACTTATCGGGGGCCGTGGTTCCCAACGCAAGAGTCACCATCTTGAATGAGTCCACGCAAATCGCCCGCATTCTGAACGCAAACAAAGATGGTTATTTTGTGGCTGATGAATTGCCCGCTGGTACCTACTCCGTCTCTGCCGAACAGAAGGGTTTCAAGACCACAACAAGAAGAGGAAACGCCTTGGCCGCGGGTGCTCGCCTGACCGTGGATTTGCAACTGGACCTAGGTCAAGTGACGGAACGGGTCGTGGTTGAGGCCGTGGGTGACACTGTGAACACGACGTCCGGTGAGATTTCGACCACCATCACGCAAGACCAAGTGTTGGACATGGCCTTAAACCAGCGCCACTATGAGTCGCTCGTCGGGCTGGTTCCCGGCGCCGCGCTTCAGGGCTCTGGCACTAACCCCGCGGCCTTAACCTCGAACTACAATAACAGCGTTGCGGATATCAACGGGCAGCGGCTGGACGGTCAGAATTGGAGCGTGGATGGCGGGTTCAATTTGGACTCCGGCTCCAACAACAGCGTATTCAATCAAGTGGGCATTGATTTTATCCAGGAAGTGGCTGTTCAGGCTTCGAACTACGACGCTGAGTTTGGGCGCTCCGCTTCGGCAACCATCAATGTGGTTACCAAGAGTGGAGGAGAGCAATATCACGGCGGGTTTTTTGAATTCGTCCAGAACAATGATTTCAATGCCGAGAACCCAGGTACGAAGCTCACCAACCCGACTGCCACGGGGTACGCAGCCGTGCCTCCTTTTCATTTCAACAACTTTGGATGGGACGTCGGGGGGCCGATTCCGTTTCTCCAGCCGAAGGGCAAACTGTTTTTCTTCGCCGGGCAGGAGTGGAAGAAGTTTCGCGGGGTCTATCCGGGATTAACGGCTGCCTCGGTGCAGGAAACCTTTCCGACGGCATTGGAGGCCACAGGCAACTTCACGGACGTTTATAACGGCGGTGCCGGGCTCTTAATGAAAACGCCGAGTGTCATCCCCGCGAGCTGCGGGGGCGTTCTCTATACCGCGCCCAATGTTATCAACCCCGCCTGCATCACAGGTGACGGCGCGGCTTTTGCGGCGCTCTACACCTCGGCGGCAAAAATGTCTGTGGCGGGTGCATTACCCACTTCCACCCTCACCAATAATACGACCTTTAACCTCCCCAACCCCCTGAATCTTCGCGAGGACATCATCCGGATTGATGAGCACCCCAATGATAAGCACAGTATTTATGTCCGTTACATCCACGACAACGTCGATATCTTTAATCCTTATGGAACGTTCCCCAGCCTCGCCAACGCTGTCCCCGTCGATCCGGACTTGCGCAATCGCCCCGGATACAACATTCAAATCGGATGGACCTACGTGTTCAGTCCAAGCCTGATCAACTCCCTTCGATTCAACGCTGATTGGCACAGTCAGACGACTCCGCTTCAAGGCAATGCCTGGATGAAATCTGTTTACGGTTTCCAGTTCATTCCGCCCCTTGGGAACCCGAGTCAGTTTCCCGGCGGGCTTCCGACAATAACCTTCACAGGTAACCCGAAGTTTCCCACGTCCGGGCCGGCCAGCGTCAATGGACCGGCGCCGAATTTCCTGGAGTCCCCCACGGCGGATTTAAGTCCGGCGGATCACGTCAGTTGGCAGGTGCACAACCACTCGATAAAGTTCGGATACGAGTTCGCGCGAAACCGCAAGACCCAGAACTCACGCACCAACTATGACGGCATTATCAATTTCAGCGCTACTGCGGGCGCGACCAACGGATCCAATTCCACGGGCGATCCGTTCGCCGATGCGCTCCTTGGAAATTTTAATAGCTTCGGGCAGAACTCGGCCGTCACGACGGGCCAATTCCGCTTCAACGACTCTGAGGCCTACCTCCAGGATACCTGGCGGGTATCGCGCAAGCTTAGCTTGGTTCTTGGTCTGCGCTATATTCACTCCACGCCTACCTATGCGCAGGGCAATAATATGACGAACTTCTCTCCCTATGCATTCGATCCCGCTCTGGTCCCCACTTTCACGGGCGGACTGGCGACTAGCTCGATTAACCCCGCCTCCCCTGGTCTTTGCAGCGGCCAGCAACTCAACGTCATCGGCACACCCGTGGTTACTGTCGAATGCAACGGATTGGTACGGCCGGGAGGAGTGCCTTCCGATCAGGTGGGACGGGTACCTGTTACCTTTGAGAATCCGCAGCTGCTGGCCGCCATTCCCCCAACGGCTGCCCGAGGTTTCTATAACACGGAAAACGTCTGGGCTCCGCGCTTCGGCTTCTCCTATGCACCGTTGGGCGAAAAGACCGTAATTCGCGGTGGCTTTGGCATTTTCTACGACCATCCGGAGGGAAATGTCTTGGGCGCTGGCATCAACTCCCAAGGCTATGTACCGTGGGCGCAGTCGGCCTCGATCTCGGGGACAAACGCCTCGTTAGCGCAGTTCGATTCCGCTCCGGGTGCGGGTACGGTAGCGGCTCCCTCCACGATATCCGGCATCAGCGGCGTCGATCCCAAATTGGTGGTGGCGCGCAGTTACCAGTTTAGCCTCGGAGTGCAGCGGGAACTGCCGCAAGGCATGTTGGTCCAAGCATCTTATGTCGGAAACCTGGGACGCCACATCCTGCGCGGTCCTGCGGTCAACAACGCCACTTGGACGGACCAGGGATTTATACCGGTCTCCCCGAACCCCAATACGCTTGCGTGCCCTGCTGGAATAAATGCGACAGCGTATCAATGCTCCGGAGGCTTCGCGCCCACCGGTCTGTCGAAAGACCAGATTCGCCCGTACCTGGGATACTCGACGCTCAACATGGAACTGGGCGACGCCAATTCCAACTATAATGCGCTGCAGCTGAGCCTCACCAAGCGCGCCGGAATCCTTACTGCCATGGTTTCCTATACGTACTCGAAGGCCATGGGAGATGGTGGCGGCGCGGGTGACGCCTATAACGAAAATCCTGAGCCGGAATGCCCCTTCACTTGCCTCGTCAGCACCGCGGCCAACCCAGTCTTGGTCAACGGTCTAACCACTGCGCTGGCGGGCGGAACGCAGTCCGGTGGGGTGATGGAAACTTGGAAACAATTTTACTACGGCAAGTTAAGCTTCGACGCAACGCACATCGTGTCCACGGCTTTCACGGTCGAATCACCCTGGGGAAAGAGGATGACTGGCTTCAAAGGTGCACTCGTGAAGGGATGGTCGCTGAGCGCGCTCATGCACTACCAGAGCGGTTCGCCGCTCACGGCGACAGGCTCGCAAGCCGTGGGCCTTAACGGCTCCAATATTACTCGGCGGGCGGGTATCGTTCCGGGTCAATCGCTTGACTTCAGTGGCACATGCGCGAACACAAAAGCAATATGTTGGGTCAACCCAAACGCTTTTGCGCTGGAGAGCGCACTCGGTGCGGGTGACGCACCTGTGAACAACATCATCGGACCCAACTTCTACCAGTGGGACCTATCGGCGCGCAAGATGTTTCCTCTGTCTTTCAGGGAGGGTATGAGCGTGTTGTTCCAGGCGGATGCGTTTAATGCCTTCAACCGGGCGAACTGGAATAATCCTACCGTGAATAACGTTGGTGCCGCCTCTTTTGGACAGATCACCGGCTCGCTCCCGGGTCGCGTGTTACAACTCGGCGGCAAATTCAATTTCTAGTTTCTCTGTCTCGGGGATCGAATGCGAATTCGCAATTCGATCCCCGAAAATTTATCGAATACGGACTAAAACCCTTTCATGACTAAACTCCCCCGTTGTTTGACGCTTGTTTTGTGCTTGCTGCTCGTTTCGAGCCGAGGTGCGGCACAGGTCGCGCCGCTGATCGCGAATATCAATGCGCGTCAGGCGACCAGCTTGAATGGCCAGTGGCAGGCGATCGTTGATCCTTATGACGTCGGAGCATTCGACTACCGCGCTCAGCCGCTGAAAAATAACCAGGCGTTTTATAAGAACTACAAGCCACAATCCGAATCGGAACTAGTCGAATATGATTTTGACACTGCCGGCCAGCTCCATGTGCCCGGTGACTGGAACACCCAGCGCGATTCGCTACTGTTTTATGAAGGAAGTGTCTGGTACGAGCGGTCGTTCGATTACCCAAAACCACCGAAGAACAGGCTATTTCTGCATTTCGGGGCATGCAATTACTTCGCTTCCGTGTATCTGAACGGGGAAAAACTTGGGGAGCACGAGGGCGGCTTCACCCCTTTTGATTTCGAAATCACGGATCGCGTCAGGGCCCACGGCAACTTCCTCGTTCTCAGAGTCAACGACTCACGCGGAAAGGATCAAGTCCCCACTGTCAATACAGATTGGTGGAACTACGGCGGGATTACACGCCCTGTGACATTGGTGGAGGTGCCGGAGACCTTCATTCAAGATTATTTTGTCCAACTGGAGAAGGGATCGACGCGCCAGATTAAAGGCTGGTTGCAACTCAACGGGCCAAAACTTCAGCAGAATGTCACCATTCGAATTCCCGAGGCAGGCATCAGCAAAACTTTTCAGACAGATTCCAAAGGACATGCCGAGTTTGCCTTTAGCTCCAATTTGACTCTCTGGTCTCCAGAAAATCCTAAACTCTATAGCGTCGAGATCGCCAGCGAGACCGACCAGCTCGAAGACCGCATAGGATTCCGCTCGATTGAGGTACGTGGCATGGATATTCTGCTCAATGGGAAACCCCTTTTCCTGCGCGGAATCAGCATCCATGAAGAGGCCCCCCTGCGGTCTGGAAGAGCTTGGAGCGAGGACGATGCGCAGACGCTCCTGATTTGGGCAAAAGAATTGGGCTGCAATTTCGTTCGCCTCGCGCACTATCCCCACAACGAAGCTATGTTGCGCATGGCTGATCGAATGGGACTGCTGGTCTGGGGAGAGGTACCCGTCTACTGGACCATTCAGTGGGAAAATCCCTCAACGCTGCGCAATGCGGAAAATCAGTTAAGTGAAATGATCGCGCGAGATCACAATCGCGCAGCCCTTATCATCTACTCTGTCGCGAACGAAACCCCCGTCAGCGATGCCCGGAATCGTTTTCTGCGGCAACTCATTCAGGATGTGCATTCCGCCGACTCCACGCGCCTGGTGTCGGCCGCTCTCCAGGCTCACGAAGTCACGGAACGGAACCGCATCACCATTCACATTGATGATCCGATCGCGAGCGACCTCGATGTGCTCGGAAATAATGAGTACATCGGTTGGTATGTCCGCAAGCCCGCGGATGCGGATGCAATTGACTGGGTCTCAGAGTACGGCAAGCCGCTGATCATGAGTGAATTCGGCGGGGACGCGCTCTTTGGCTACCATGGCGACGCCCTCTCTCGATGGACCGAGGAGTATCAGGAAAATCTCTACGAGCACCAGATCGCCATGCTGAAACGCATTCCCTTCCTTCGCGGAATGACACCGTGGGTGCTCAAAGATTTTCGTAGCCCCCGGCGAACGCTCCCTCGTATTGAGGATTATTTCAACCGAAAAGGACTTGTCTCCGACCACGGGGAGAAGAAAAAAGCCTTCTTCGTACTTCAGAAGTTTTATCGGGAATTGCAGATTGCTCAGCCACCAAAATAGCCGAAGTCCTTCTTTCACCGCCCGTTGCGGCTTACTATCCGCTTTGGTTGGCCGGTCCTCTCGAGATTGCGACCGAGTGAGGGCCATCCAGAAACAATCCATTTGCCGGGGATGTCCACATTAGCTCTTGGAGATTTGGTTGGTCTGCACGGGATTCTCGGTTGCCCTGTAGTCTCCAAATTCTTCCGTCCGGATATCGTCATCGCTGACGTCCAGGGAACGGAGCAGATCTGTCATCGAGGTGACCATTCCAGACGGCCCCGCTACATAGAAGACAGGGCTGTTGAGCCCAGTTAAGTAACGCGAGAGCAGTTGCCGATTGATGTGACCTACTTCATGGCGCCAGGCCGAGTATGTCAGCCCGGTGATTGTTGGGATGAGCGTGAAGCGGGGATTTCGCGCCGTTAAGGCTTCCAATTCTTCCAGAAACGCCGCGTCCACCGCCTCTCGGTTCGAATAGAACAAATATTGCTTGTGGGGCATCCGTTCGTGTGCGGCCCAGTCCAAAATGCTGCGGACCGGCGTAATGCCGATGCCGCCTGCGAGAAATACCGCCGGCCTGGCAAAGTCCTTATGCAAGGTAAACGATCCTCTCGGACGGCTGACTCTAAACTTGGTCCCAAAGGCAGCGCACATCAAAGCAGTCTTAAAACTAGTCTCCCGCATTCGCATCGCGATCATGACCAAGCCTTTGTCATGGGGGGAGTTTGCGAGAGAAAAGGTGCGTAAATTGTCGCTCTCGTCTCCAGCGGGTGGGTGCAGGAAGGCAAAGTCGGCGTGTTGGCCGGCTCGGAAGTCATAATCGCTTCCGTTCGTGTCAAACCAAAACGTCATCGTACCCCTGGCGATTCTTTGGCGATCCACTAAAGTCATTTGATAGTCAGCCACGATTCCTCCTTCGCGTGATTCTTACGCGATGGCCCGCTTGGGGCATCGGCGGCATTTCCACTCAGGTAAACAAGATTCCTTGCAATTGATTCCAACCCGGGACGCCCGAACATTCACCAAGCGGCCAAATGCGGATAGCCGATCGAAGCGGGGCGTTCCTGGAGGCCCACTCAGTCCCCTCCCGCGATTTCCTCGGCGTACTTCTCTGCCGCGCCAACCACCGGACATGCAGCAAATTCCCGCCAGGACTCGCGTCCCTTTAACAGCGTATTGGAGTCGTTCCTTTTCAGCAGGACTACACTTTGCACCTTCGCCTGACCGGCAATTTGCCCCGGCTCGGTAACGCAAACATAGATTCCGGAGGGTCTCTGGTCGAGAACCTTGATCGACAACTTCCTCGTGCCATCCATCGCTTGGATGATGCTTTCCCTTTCATTCACTTCCTGCGCAGCGAATCCGTAATCCGCAAAAGTTTTCTTTCCTTTTTCCTTCTTCGGCCGGACCGCAGCCGGCAGCGAAGTGACGTCCAGTTTCGTGACGATAAACTCCGCCACCTTTTCCTTGGGATATACATCCTTATCCCCCGCCACGGTCAGCGGCGCGTGGGACAGCGCTGCGAGCGCCAACACTACTTTGATTTTCATTTTTGTTCTCCTTTTCTTACTGTGGACTGCTCCCCGCCTGTTTCTTTGCAGGGGCCGCCCGAGTTTCTGTTTTTGCCGGTCTCGCTGCGGCCTCAACGAATGCCGTCAGAAAATCCCAGGGTTCAGCCGTTTCGGAAAACGTCTATCCTGGTCCATTCACTCCAGTGAGAAATCCGCCCAGGTGGCCCGTCACCGCCACAATTGCTACTGCCACAACCTCGACCGGCAGACGGTATCCGGGCAGAACTGCTCCTCGCTTGCGCTTGGTTCTCAGGTGAATCAGCCACACGATCCAGATCAGCGCGCTCGACATGACGCCGAACACCAAATGGAACAGAAGGATCCCTTTAAGCCGCTGGCCTTCGAGTTCCCATTGCCAGGCGAGAATTCCCGTGATCAATACGGGAATGGTTGCGATCGCCGCGGCGAACAAATTGCAATAGGCCGCCGCGGCCAGCACACGCCGCCTGGTCCGATACGCAAGAAAATCAAAGAGCACGCCAATGATGAACAGGGCGATCGGGAAATGAATCAGCACGACGTGTTGCGCGTGCTTTGCGAAAATCACCGATTTAATGTCAAACGCGTGCAAGGATTCTCCTCAGCATAAGTAGATCGCTGTTCTTCAAAGACAATCGTTTCTCCTGATGCGCCGCGCCCACGAGTCTTTCTGACTCTTCGCTCGCATTTCATGTGCTTCGTCTATCCAAGACCGGTACACCAGCCGATTTATTCCAGTCCGGCGGTCAGGCGGGAAGCGCGACCGCACTTCCCTGGCGCGCCACGAGGGAGAATAAAATCGGGCGTTCGGCGGTTCCTACTAATGAGGCCTTACTTTCAGGGGTGAATTGTGAGTGAGTTGCAGCTCGAAGAACGGGAGCGCTTTGAGCAACTGGTGCTGCCGTACGTCGACGCCGCTTTCAACCTCGCGCGCTGGCTGTTGCGCGGGCGCGCTGATGCCGAGGACGTCGCTCAAGAAGCATTGCTCCGGGCGTGCCGTTTCTTCCGCGGCTTTCATGGCGGCGACGCGCGTGCCTGGCTGCTGCAGATCGTACGCAACACTTGCTACAGCTGGCTGGAGAAGAATCGTCCTATGGAACTCAGCATGGAATTCGACGAAGAGATACACCTGCTGGATAGCGCCACGCCAGAAACCCTCGCCATTGCAGGCGATGATCGGGAGCGCCTCATACTTGCGCTTGAGACGTTGCCTCCGCGTTTTCGGGAAGTCCTTGTCCTTAGGGAGCTCGAAGGCTGTTCCTACAAGGAGATTGCGGCGATCACATCGCTTCCCATTGGCACGGTTATGTCTTCGCTCTCACGCGCCCGCCGCCAGTTGCATTCGGCGCTGACAAATTCCATTCAGAAGGGGGTCGTCCGTGAAGTGTGACTTTCGTGACTCTTTGCTCCAGGGCTATTTTGACGGTGAACTAAGTGATCGCAGGGCTGCTGAATTCGAGCGCCACCTGGGACATTGCGACCACTGCGCGACTGAGCTCGTGGACCTGGATTGGTTGAGCGGTAGACTGCAGCTTACTCCAATCTATGAGCTTGCCCCCGCCTCGCTGCGGCGGACAATTAACACACACCTCCGCCCTATTGCGCCAACCCCTACTGCGTCGCAGCCTCTCCTTTGGCAATGGCTGACTGCCGCGGCGGCGCTGCTTTTCATCGCCTTCATATTGTGGAGAGTGAGCCCCGAGCTTCGCAGCGACGATTACCAGGCCGAACTTGCAGACGAAATTGTCGAAGCGCATCTGCGCTCACTGCCGCCGGGGCGCACGACCGAAATCGCCTCCAACGATGAACGTCTCGTCAAAGGGTGGTTCGATGCCAAACTCAAGTTCACTCCCCCGGTTCGTGACTTCGCCGGGGCCGGTTTCGTGCTGAACGGCGGGCGCCTGGATGTTGTTGAAGACCGCATGGTCGCGGTGCTCGTCTATGAGCATAACGGCCGTTCAATCGATGTATTCGTCTGGCCCACCCGAGAACCGGACACGTCACCGCGCGCAGGGTCCCGGCAAGGGTTCCAATGGGTTGATTGGCGTAGGGACAAAATGGAATTCTGCGCCGTGGGCGACGCAGCTCCGGCTGATCTTGTACAGCTCAACCGGCTGATAGCCGAATAGCCACAGTGTTGTTAAGGGTGCAGTCCCACGCGGCACGTGGAGCGCCGCCTCCGCGCGCCGTTGCGAATCACCCCGAAAGGTTGGTCGCAGAAGCGAGCTCCCTGAACTCTCGCCCCAAAGAATTCCACGCAAGAAGCGGAATCGTGGCTTCTCTCCTCAAATTTACCGGCTTCAATGGCTGAAACCGATGCGGCGCACAAGCTCCTGGAATCGCGGATCGGGTCGGAGGGGATCGAACCCCGGTCGCAGGAGGACACCCGGATTAAATCGTTCTTCGTAGCCTTTTTGGAGCCAGGTCATTGCCTGGTTCTTGTCACCGAGCGCCGCATAGACCACGGCAATTTCCGAGGCATGAGAATAGCCTGGGCTCGAGCGTTTCTTCAGGTCGGCCAGCAGCTTTGCCGCTTCGCTCTTTTTGCCGGATGCGGCATAGGCACGGGCAAGATTAGCCAAGCATGTCGGGCTTCCCGCGGAAAGTTGCACCGCCTTCTGCAGTTCCGTGATCGCCTCATCGCGCATCTCTTTTTGGAGGTACGCCTGTCCCAGTTGGTTATGCGCGAGAGCAAAATTAGGATCCATCTCGATCGTCTTGCGGCTCTGGCGTATCGATTCGTCATAAGAACGCGCAAGGAGCAGCAGCTCCGCCAGGTCGGCGTTGATGATAAGCGAAAGCGGATCCAGGTTTTCCGCTTTTTCCATTTCCAAGATTGCCTCGTCATACCGACCCAAAAGACTCAAATGCCATGCATACCAATGATGTGCGGTCGCGTAGCCCGGGTTCAGTTCAATCGCCCGCTGAAATTCCTTTTCGGCAGCGGGAAAATCCCAGTCGAATCCGTCCAGGCAGAAGGCCAAAGAGTTGTGCGCTTCGCCGAGCGTGCTGTCCAATTCCAGAGCTTTGATCGCCGCGGCTTTTGCTTTGGGGAGGGCCTCCTTGGGCGTCATCACCCCATACTGCCAGTCTCCCAGCAACGCATACGTATCTGCCAAGCCGGAATAAGATTGGGCGTATTTGGGATCCTGTTCGATGGCCTGAGTGAAATAGGCCAAAGCAACTTTCAAACCTTCCGACGTTCGCTTATTCCAGAAATAGCGTCCCTTGAGATAGGACTCATAAGCTTCTGGATTCACAACCCGCACACTTTTCAGTGCAGCCTGTTCCTGTGCATTCAAATTGATCCGGATTTGATCGGCAATTGCTCTAGCCACTTGGTTCTGAAGCGCCAGGGTGTCCCGCAGTTGACCCTCATAGCTCTGGGACCATAAGTGCTTGTCAGTCGCGGCTTCGATCAGCTGCGCCGTAATCCGAACCTGGTCTCCGGAACGAAGCACTGTCCCTTCTATCACGGCGTCCACGCCCAACTCGCGAGCGATCTCCGGCAGTGGCTTACGCGCACGCTTATACGCCATCACGGAGGTGCGCGATATCACGCGCAACGCCCTGATCTGGCCGAGATCCGAAATCAACTCGTCCGTCATGCCATCCGCGAAGTAATCCTGGGACGCATCGCTCGAGAGGCTCTCCAGCGGAAGGACGGCCAGAGAGCGAATGAGAGGAGCCGGATGTTTCCAGGAATAAAGTTTCCAAGTGGCGAGAGATACCGCCACCAGAAGCAGTGCCACGATCGCGGTGATCTTCCACGGGATGGAAGGCGCGACAGATTTGGGCGTTGTGGGTTTGCCGGCCGGATCCGGGCGCACAGTAGCATCTTTGCTGGGATTAAGCTGAGTGGCGAGTTCCGGACTGTGAACCGGGCCTGCATCCCCAGCTCTGACCTCCGCGAGGAAGCGATAGCCGCGACGAGAGACAGTTTCAACGAAGCGGGGACTTTCGGCGGAGTCCCCCAAGGCCTCGCGAATTTTATTGATCGTCTTGTTGAGCCCGTGGTCGAAATCCACGAAAGTGTCCGCGGGCCAGAGTTTTTTCTGGAGTTCCTCGCGGGTCACGACCTCGCCGGGATGTTTAAGCAGCGTCGCGAGGACCTGGAAGGGTTGTTCCTGAAGGCGGACCCGCAGGCCGTGCTTGCGCAATTCCCCAGCGCGAAGATCCAGTTCGAACACCCCAAAACGAAGCCGCCCGCGATCCTGATGTTCTTCTTCCATTTTGGATTACCGCACGCGCAGCGGAGTCTACCACCTTTATAGCTTCCGGGGACCTGGGGAAGGGACAACTCGATCTAAGCACCGTGCCAACTGCAATTTAGCAGGGGACCCACTTTCCCGTGATGGAGGACTCCCTGTCCATTGTCATTTCCTTGGCGCCCGCTCAATCTCGCCCGCATGCACCGGCAGGATATTCACCGGCGTCGCCTCAACCTCTTTCAGAGGCAGAGTTTGCGGTTGCCCACGAGGTTCCGGGGCCATGTGGAGGCGATTTATGGTTCAGGCAAGAGCAATCCGATGCAGTCAGTGCCAACAGCCCATTGCCCCTGGCGAAAGGTTCGTCAGCTTCAAGATTCCAGGGAAAGAATCCTACCAGTTCTTCCATTGCCGATTGCCGGCCCGAGACTGCTGGGAGGGCCACCTCAAGAGGGACAAGTGAGGCTTCGCGTGCCCGGCACGTGTGTGTCGCAGCCTGCCAGCGATATCAATCGCACTATCCTTTCGAATTTCGATTGCCAGCAAGAATGGGAAATTGCGAGCAAGCCACTTTCCCGGAGGCGGCGATGACAGCACAGAATTGGCCCGAGAGTTTTGAGCAGGCTGTCTTACCGCACCTTGACGCAGCTTATAATCTCGCGCGCTGGTTGACGCGCAACGAGCAGGACGCTCAGGACGTTGTCCAGGAAGCGTATTTACGCGCTTTCCGGCACTTTCGCGACTTCCGTGGCGGCAATGCGCGCGCCTGGATCCTGAAAATTGTCCGAAATACTTGCTATAGCTGGCTGACCGCTAACCGGCCCCTGCAAGACGCAACTGAATTTGACGAAAATCTCTTCGCTCCTGATTTTCGCTCTCTCAACCCGGAAGAAGTTGTACTCCAAAACAACAGCGGCACTGTGGTACGAGAGGCGCTGAAGAAGCTTCCGGCGAATTTTCGGGAAGTAATCGTTCTTCGCGAACTCGAAGGGTTGTCCTACCGGGAGATCGCGGATATCACCGGCATGCCGGCAGGCACTGTGATGTCGAGCTTATCGCGCGCAAGGGGCCGCCTCCGTAAAGTTCTGACAACTTCCATGAACGAAGGTCCGGTGCCAAGTTCGCGAGAATCACCAGTTATGAACACAGCAAAATACGGAACGAATCATCCGAATCCACTCAAGACAACGGCTATATCTTAACGACTGAAATACTCACAATCTTATTCCCGCTGCTAAAACCATGCAGCATTGGGGAATTATTGAAGGCCGCGCGTAGTCTTGCACGGTGTAGACAATGAAATATCGCGCAATTCAAATCCGCTTTTAACCCTGAGGAAGAAGGTCATGCCAGTTACCGCAAATGCCCTACACGCAAACTTAGCAATTGGATCCATGGCAAAGCCTGCGGTTGGGAAGCGGCGTTGCCTGGGTTGGGACGCGCGGCGTGGCACGAAATGCCTCTCGAAGGAGGCCGTGCCGCAACTTTCTTCCCCCGCCTGCGATAAAGAAAACGAGACGGGCATCATTCAGCGAGCTGCCGAGGGCGATCCGGCCGCGTTTGAATGCCTCTACCGGTCGCATTGCAAGCGAGTGTATGCAATATGCCTTCGCATGCTCGGAAATACGGCTGATGCGGAAGATCTCACTCAAGAGGCCTTCCTGCTGTTGTTTCGCAAAATTAAAACGTTTCGTGGGGAATCGGCATTTTCCACATGGCTGCACAGGTTGGTGATCAACACGGTGCTGATGCACCTGCGCAAGAAGTCTTTAGCTATAACCTCGATGGAAGCGGGTCCCTCTCCGGATGGTGAAACCGCCCCGTCGAGCGTCGAAATCGCCGCTTCCGACTTGTTACTGGAGGGGTCGATTGACCGAATCAATCTCAGCCGCTGCGTCGCGCAGTTGTCAGCAGGCTCGCGCGCAATATTTGTCCTGCACGATATCCGGGGGTACCAACATCGGGAAATCGCGAAAATGATGGGACGCTCGGAAGGCGTCTCGAAGTCGCAGTTGCACAGGGCTCGAAAGCGGCTGCGCGAATTGCTGCATGAAATTCAGCGGGAAAAGTATCGCGAAAAGCGCGTGGCTGCCCAGAAGACACTCTGTACGGATGAGCGCTAGGTTCGAGATTGGCGGAGAGGGGAAGCAGCCAATCGGCCTTGTGCGGTGCAGCACAAGGCCTTTAAGCCAATGATTCGGGGGGAATGCTTCTCCCTGGTCCCCGCCTACGCCAAAGCCCTGTCTCAATGACTCCGCTGGAGGTTCTCAGGAATTGGGAACTAACAAGTAGAAAACCAGATTTATTAACTGAATCAAAGTATTCAGGGAATATTTTCTTCGATCCCGTGGTTAGGCAATGGTGAGAGGCCGCGCCGTGGCTTTGCCACTCCTCCCAAGAAACGTCGACGCCATCGCCATGGGAGAAACTTTTCAATGTTAAACCGTTATCTTCAGCTAGCCCTGCTAGGCGCCAGCCTTTTGGTGCAAACTTCAGGCTCATATAGCGCCTCGGCAAACGCCAAGGATCCGAAGCCGCAAGACTCCTCGTCTCAACAAGTCAACCAGGTTATTCAATGGAATAGAACGCTTCTGGTGATTGTCCGCACGCCCGGAGCGCAATCACCCACGGTTCATCCGACCCGCAGCTTTGCGATCATGCACGCGGCGATTTATGACGCTGTTAACGCGATCGATGGGAAACACCGGCCATACCTTGTGCGCCTTACCAGCGTGCCGCGGGATGCTTCCCAAGAGGCAGCGACTGTGGCTGCGGCGCACGAAGTTCTTGTCGCACTGTATCCGACGTTCAAGACCACGCTCGACACTCAACTGCAGCAATCGCTGGCGCAGATTCCCGATGGGAACGGCAAGGCGGAAGGCGTCCTGATTGGACAAGACGTCGCGGATCGCATTCTGGCTGCGCGAAGCAACGACGGCTCGAACGCCCCGCCGATCCCGTATGTTTTTGGGACTGCCCCGGGCGACTACCAGTCGACGCCTCCGAATTTTGCTCCTCAGCCGCAATTCACGAATTGGTCGCACGTGACGCCGTTTGCGCTGGAGCGCGCCAACCAGTTTCGGCCCGGCCCTCCCCCTGCGCTGACGAGCGATGCGTATAGCGATGCATTCAACCAGATCAAATCCCTTGGAATCGCCAACAGCACGACCGCGACGGCCGATGAGGCGTTGACCGGGCGCTTCTGGAACGGCGCCATTCAAAACTATTGGAACGAGATCGCGCAAACGCTGTCGCTGGCGCGCGGCTTGACGACCGCGCAAAATGCCCGGTTGTTTGCCCTTCTTAACTTAAGTTTGGCCGATGACGTGATCGCCTTTTATGACGCCAAATACACCTACAATTTCTGGCGTCCGGTGACCGCCATTCGGGCTGCCGATCCCGGAATCAATCCTGAAACCGTTGCTGATCCGAATTGGCTCCCGGAAGTCGGCAAAACCACTCCCGACCCATCGTATCCAGGAGCCCATGGCGTCATAAGCGCCTCCGCTGCAGAAGTGCTGATTTCGTTTTTCGACAGGGATCGCGCCGATTTCAATGTCACGTCGGAGGTTCTCCCGGGAGTCGAACGTTCCTTCACGAGTATCTCCGCTGCAGCCGAAGAAGCGACGCTGAGCCGCATCTTCGGGGGACAACATTTCCGCACAGACTTGACCACCGGCCAACGCCTGGGCCGCGAAGTAGCCGACTTTATCTTGGACCACTTTCTGATTTCCTGGCAGCGGAAGGACGACTCCGACGACAAGTAAATTGGAAACATCGATGCGCGCCCATTTCTGAAGCGCCTCCACTATTCAGCGGCGCATTTGAACTGGGTCGGAAGGGAGGTTAGGCACGGAGATTGATGCTGCAAGATTTGTTCTTTGATCGGTCCTGATGAAAGAGGGCCGCGTCAACGAATATTAGAAATTGCCGAATTCTTATAAAGAATTGACTTTGCTGACTCACAGGAATTGAAACGTAAGGGCAAATTCAAGCCGGCTCAGCGAATGCCTGGTCCGGACGATTCGAACACAACTTCTTGGAAGAGGAGAAAAGCAATGAAGAAGTCAGAAAATAGCATGAAGCGTCCAACCGGCCGGCGCGCCTTCCTTACAAACGGAATGGTCGCAGCGGGGGCCGCAACCATGGGCGCGGCTCTGTTGCCAGGCACTGCAGCGGCATTTGGCGGGGATGGGGACAGCGCTCCAATCACAAAGGGTGACATCGCAATCCTGACGTTCCTGAGCGCCTTGGAGCAGGTCGAGGCCGACCTGTGGATTCAGTACGCCGAACTCGGCGGAGCCACCAATCAAGGCCTCTCTCCGATCGATCTGGAACTCAACGGTCAGAAAATCAACACGGGACTCGCTCCAGATTACATCACCGGGCTCCTCGTGCTCGACGGCGACATGCCGCAATACATCGCCGACAACACGGACGATGAAATCAGCCACCACAGGTTTCTCAACAACTACCTGGCATCTAAAGGCGCAAAGCCGATAGACCTGAGCAACTTTGCCGTTTTGCCGCCGAGTCAAGTCACGGGAGTTCCTCAAAAAGGGCGCCTCACCAACTTGAAGCAATTGACGATCGACACCAGTTGGTGGACACGGTATCGCAGCGCAACGACCAACCCCGACTTCGGTGGAACCTTCGAAAACGCAGTTCCCGATCTCGCCAAGGGACAGCATCCCGCCATTCCCCTAAATGATGGCGACCTGGGCGTAGATGCCAACGGAAACATCTCGAACCATCTCCAGGCGATTGCCAACACCGCGGGATTCCACTTCGCGTTCATCGAGCAAGGTGGAAGCAGCTTGTACCCGGCGCTGGCTCAGAAAGTAACCAACCTGGAAGTTTTGCGGGTACTCCTCAGCATCGGCGGCAGCGAGATCATGCACTTCCAGACCTGGCACGACAAGGCCGGCAACGCGACCAACATCACCGACGGAAACCTGACCTTTCCAAACCTCAACGCCGGCGTCGATCCCAACAATGGAGCTTCCGGACCCAACGTTGCCGACATGTTCCAGACCAACCTGATCATGCCCGAACCAACCCTCTTCCTTAACCAAAAGTTGGGCCCGGTCTCCATCATTCGCCCGACGTCCGATCAGCAAGGAGGCGCCGTGGCCTCCGTCGTCAGCTTTGCTGAGGACGGCCTCTTCCTCGATCCGTCGACAAACAAAAACACCGGGATCGTGGATGTGCTGATGCGTCTGGCGGAAGAAGCGGACGAGGCGCGTCGCCAGTTTTAGAAAAGCTCGCTTAACCGTGAGTCCCATCTGACTCGCTTGATCACGCAAGATGGGGTGGGTGCCAACGAACCGGGATGGACAGGCCAGATTGCGAACCGTTCGGCCTTGATCTGGGGGGCCGATACCTCCGTAATCTGCTTGTCCATCCCGGTCCAATTATTGCAACCGCCGCTTCGAGGCGGAATCGTTGTGAGTTGAATTACGGAAATAAAAACTGCGGCTCAAGCATCGATACTAAATCTTTCGCTCGGCACAGAGGATCAATGAACAAAATTGTGAATTTCTTCCCATTGTTTTTCGTCTCGGCGGCATTTCTGGCTCTTGGTACATTTCTCTCGCTGCCTGAGCCCACTCAAGCAAACAAACAAGATATACAAGTCATTGAAATTACAGCGAAGAAGTACGAATACTCGAGCTCTCCAATTCGCACGAAGGTTGGAACCAAGGTTCAACTCAAGATCACCGCGATCGACCACGATCATGGTTTCAAGATTGGCAGTGTTCCCGACGGCGCTTCATCCAGTGACAAAGCCGGACTTGTCTTCACATCGGAGCAAGAGTGCTGGCAGCTCAAGAAGGGGGAAACGGCAATGATCGAGTTCGTTGCCCAAACTCCGGGGACCTATTCCTTCAAGTGCTGCCATACCTGCGGACTCGGGCACAAAGGCATGAAGGGTCAGATTATTGTCGAGCAGTAGGGTGGTGCATTCCACGAAGGTGAAGAACGCTTGAGCCCTCGTTTCAAGCAACAAGCATGGTCAAGAACTTCGGGACCTGCGGTGAGGCCTCAGCATCGAACTCTTCTTCTCTAAACGGACTTACGAACTTCCGGCGCACCAGTGCGGATCAGCTCGCTTCGCGGTAACGCAGCTATCGAAAGTTAACCCACTCTCCAGCGAGGCAGCCTATCTGGAGTTGCCCAGCCTCGTTGGGCAGCGATCAGGCCAGCAATGTATTTGAGAATCCTCGCGTTCCTTATTTTCTTTCCATTTCTCGGCCAAGCCGAGGGGCAAGTGGACAAGAGGGCTCAGGCAAAAGCCGCAGCCGGCCTTCGCGTGCGGATAGAAGCAACTCCGACGCTTCCCTTTGACGGGGCGCGCTTTACGGTCCACGGGTCCCCAGCCGGCTGGAAACCGGAATTGGTTTCTTGGCTGGTGCTTGCAGACCAATTGTTCCCAATTGTTCCCAAGTTGGATGGTAGTGGAAAAACCGCGCAGGAAAAGCCTCAAGTAATGCAGTGAGTTAGTGGTCGGGGCGCCCGGATTTGAACCGGGGGCCTCCTGCGCCCAAGCCAGCAGGGCTATCTCTTGGAAGTCCTTCCTTTTCAATCTTGTTTTTGAAAATAAACGAGTTAGAAAAATATTTGGTAGTGGCACGGTGTACCGACATGTGCCTCCGCATGCATAGAGTCCCCCCAATTTCCCCCTCAGCGAAGGCAAGGCGAATTGCGCTATGGAGTTCGCGCGCGGCGCGTCCATTGACAAGCGGAAAACCTGGGAGCTAAGTTTTATGGTTAGATCATAGAGAAAGGAAACCGCTTTGGCGACTGCGAAGGGAACAACTATTGCAGTAGATAAGTACGCAAGGGATGCCGGGCTCTGGCGCGATAATGGCTATCACCACTTCAGGGCCTCTCTGGTGCTCTTCCGAACCGGAGACCCTTTTCTCTGGTTCTCGGCTGCAGTGCTTGGGCATCTAGCACTAGAAATGTCACTTAAAGCCGTGCTCATTCATTACGGCATGATAGCGTGTGACCCTGGCAAGGCCCCGAATCTCGACAACGCTCTAGGCTTGACCAAGGATGATTGCGTTTGGGGGCATAATCTAGTCAAACTCGCCCAAAAGCTCGCCGAGAAGCGCAAGGACTTTGACCTCAATACGCCGCTCGCGTGCTTTATTGTTGGTGAAACGGGCCTTGTCACGGTCCGCCGTGGCTATGAAATCTTTGACCCGTTTTTTTCAGAACTACGCTATCCGCATCGCGCCGAAAAGGTGGACGGGCTTGGCGAATGTCACGGAGATTTACTCACTCAGTTGTACGTTAATTTGGAACCCTTCTTTTGCGAATTAGCTCCATAGTCATCTCATTCTTTGCCAGGGAGAACACGGACATTTCACGGACAATTTGCACCAAAATGCTGCAACGGCCTCCAGGGAGCATTTCCGGAGGTCCTTTAGTTTTTCCAGCTCGAATGGTTGCGGGGGTCAGATTTGAACTGACGACCTTCGGGTTATGAGCACGTAATCGAGTTTGTGGTGTCACTGACTGCAAGAATCCCCCGTTTGCGGGTACGGCAATGGATTGATCAAAGCACTCGCTGTAGGGGAGAGTGCATGAAATGAAACCAAATGGTCCACTACCGCCGGTTCCTAAATGCACGTTTCCTATGATTTGTACACCGTAACTCTGCCCGAACGCGCAGACTGGAAGCACCAAAAGAATTGAGGCAGCGCCGGCGCTTAATATGCTGGCTCGCGCGATTAAAGAAGAGCAAAGCCTGGTTCGGAGATAGCCACGGGCCCAGGAAACGAGCATGGGTGCCTCCCGGGGGCAATCGAGCTTCGTAATTGCGGCGATAGTAGGTCCCGGCTGGTCTTATTGTCAAGCGTAATAACGGAATCAGACATATAACTCCCTTGTTTCGCGTCTACCGGTTCACTGTCTCCGTTTCCACGCTCTGATCCGCTCGCAATCGCCGCTCCTCCGACAGACAATCGAGCGCGGCGTCTACGGTACGGTATGTACTATGCTTCACGCGTCCCAGGGGCTGGAAAGGCAGAGAGCCGAGCGTCAGCTTGGAGAATTGTGGGCACGCGTGGGGCGGCGTGTCCGGGAGGAAAGTTGGGTCCTTGCTCGTGTGATGTTCACTCTCAGGTCTGACGGCAGCGAGATCTCCGGTAACTTTCAGACTCTTCATCCCACATCATCTCGACTAAGTCGGATGGTCGCCATTTACAGCTCGGTTTGGCCCATGATAACGTACCGTACAATTAACCCAAGAAAGCGCCGCGCCGTCGTCAACGTGATAGTAGAGGGAAAATAGATGCCCAGAAAAGTATTTTTCAGTTTTCATTACGAACGCGACATATGGAGAACGAACGTTGTCAGAAACAGCGGCGTAGTGGAGGGTTCGGCAGCCGCAGGATTTTATGACGCTTCACTCTGGGAAGACGCAAAGAAAAAGGGCGAGTCGGATGTCAAAAAGCTCATTGATGCCGGCCTTGTAGGAACGAGCCTCACGGTTGTTCTCATTGGAGCCGAAACATCCCAACGAAAATTCGTTAACTATGAGATTGAGCAAAGTATAGCGCGCGGAAATGGCCTGCTTGGCATATACATCAGCGGCATCAAAGACAGCAACGGAAATACGGACGTCCAAGGTGCGGCCCCGTGGAAGCTAATCGAGGCAGGCGCGCCTTGCAATACATGGGACAAAAATCAGTTCGGAACTTGGGTTGAAGCCGCCTATAAGAAAACACATCCGAATGATTGACCAAATCCATGAGCACTGAAGCAATCTCGGCAGCTGTTTTCATTAGGGACTACACCCGTGAACTTCACAGCCAAAATGCAGCCGTATTCGCTGGCGCGGGCCTCTCTATGGACTCCGGGTACGTAAACTGGCAGGGGCTGCTAGATGAAGTCATACGAGACTTGGGATTGGACCCGGCAAAAGAACACGATTTGGTAACCATCGCGCAGTACCACTGCAATCAAGCGGGCGGTAATCGAGCGCATCTCACTCAAGCAATTTTTAAGCATTTCGCTCCGCAGAAGAATCCTACGAAGAGTCACCGCATTTTGGCTCGGCTGCCAATAAGAACTTACTGGACGACCAACTATGACAAGTTAATAGAAAAATCGCTGGAAGAAGCCAAAAAAGTGCCGGACGTCAAATACACGGAGAAGCAGCTGACCACAACCCGACTGGAACGAGATGCCGTGGTTTACAAAATGCATGGCGACATTGACCATGCAACCGAAGCCGTTGTTTCGAGAGATGACTACGAAGAGTATCCACTAAAGATGGAAGCATTCGTCTGGGCCCTGCGTGGCGACCTGGTTGAGAAAACATTCCTCTTCCTTGGTTTTAGCTTTACCGACCCCAATATCGATTACATTCTCAGTCGAGTTAGAGTGCAATACGGGTCGGACCAACGCCCGCACTACTGCGTCCTAAGAAAGGTGTCGAGGGATAAGGACGAATCGGAGGGCGATTTCAAATACAGAGAATTGAAGCAACACTATTTTATTCGCGACCTGAAGCGTTTCTCCATCCTGACTGTCCTCGTTGATGAATACGCCGACATTCCTCTACTTTTGGAGCGTCTCGCTGCGAGCTATAAGAGGTCATCCATTCTTGTTTCCGGTGCTGCAGAGGAATACGGAGCCTGGAAACGAGCGGATGCAGAAGCATTCCTTCACAACTTGAGTTATCAGTTGCTCATGAACGGCAATCGAGTCATTAGTGGTTTCGGACTCGGTGTCGGTAGTGCAGTCATCAATGGCGCTCTTGCGGGCTTAAATGACTCCGGAAAGTCGATTTCCGAAGAACATCTAGTCCTGCGTCCATTTCCGCAGGTCTCCACGGGAGGCAAAGAACTTGCGACACAGTGGACGGAGTACAGGACAGCGATGGTGGACTACGCAGGTATCTCTATATTTGTGTTCGGAAACAAATTCAACCCCAAGGGCGAATTGGTTCCGTCGAATGGTATGCGCGAAGAATTCGAACTGTCACGCAAGGCAGGCGTACGACTCCTTCCCGTAGGCGCTACTGGATACATGGCCAAAGAGCTTTGGAACGAAATGTCAAAGGACTTAGACGCGCATCATCCAAATGCCACCATTTCATTCAAACGGTACTTCGAACTTCTTGGTGACGATTCGAAGAGTCCTGCGGAGCTACTCGACTTGATACGAAAAGCTATTTTTGAGCTACAAAGAGCTTAGCTGAGACATGCCAAAGCGCGTTTATTTTGCGTTTCACTATCAAGATGTGATTGAATTTCGAGCCAATGTTGTGCGGAAGCATAATTTTGCCGAGGGTGTAGAGTCAGCCGGGTACTACGACCATTCGATGTGGGAAGAAGCTCGGAACACAAGCCCCGAGGCCTTAAGGAGACTAATTAATCAGGAGCTTGAGGGCACATCTGTTACCGTCGTTCTAATTGGTTCGCACACCTGGCAGAGGCGCTGGGTACGCTATGAAATATTTGAGAGTGTCCGTCGCGCCAATCGGATTCTTGGAATTCACATCAACAGCATTAAGGGCAGAGACAAACTGACTAAAGATCTCGGGCCAAATCCATTCAACAATATGGGACTCGAATTCAATGCGAACGGGCTCGCAGCACGGCCCTATGAATGGACAAATGGAGGTTGGTATTACAATCCCGATATAGGCTCGTATAGTTTAGCCACAAAACCTCATCCCCTGAAGGGACAGGACGTAAGACTAACGAAATGGTACTTGGTTTATGATTGGGTGGCTGACGATGGTTACGCAAATTTCAGTTCTTGGATAGGAGCCTAGCGTGACATGCGCCCGAAAGGCGGCGCTCTTCGATTTTTCTAGCGGTGCATGAAGAGAAAGCCCCAAGCTCTGTCCATCTCCTTGATGGCTTGAACTTGGGGCTTTCAGATCTCAGGGAATCGCCGGTACTGAGCCACTTGCATTGAACTTTTCGTCCGCGATTCCAGCTACCCAGATTGGAGGACGGATGTTACGACGTTTTCGCACGTCCTCATCCGCTCCACGGCCATTCGTTGAAATTTCCGGGAGTATCTCTTTCTCTTCACTGTCGTTTCCTTTCCCGGAAACTGTGCCCAATTCTGTGTGTCACTTCAAGGGTTCACTCCAAATTCCCTTTGTCGCCACCGTAAGCGGTAGAGAGCTACGCCCTGATTGGCGCGTGAGGGAAGAGTTTCGATTCAGGAGACGAAATCACCCACTCGGTTCGGATGGCACCGGCGATGATCGGCCACTCTGCCAAGCGAAGGAACGGAACATCGCGGAAGCGCTCTATGCTCAATTTCCTAGCCGGTTCAGGATGCAAGAGACCTAATACGCTTGATCGGACATCATCCAATCCTATTAGCAGGACCGCAGAAACACTTTGACGCCGCGGGAGAATTTGGGTTCCCGTCGCGCCCGGTCCAAAGAAAACGGACCGCTTCAAGGTGGTCGTCATAGTGACCGGACCACCGGAACCTGCGGGCGCATAGGTGATTGTGGGCTCCGAAGTCAGAAGGAACTCTGCTCCCGTTGGCCCTAGTAGGAATGAGGATGCATGATGTGTACTTGTGATCGCAAGTATGCGAGGACACGGATAGCCAGAAAGTTGATCCGCTTTGCTTCGGACCGTTGAAAATAACTGGTCTGTCGTCATCTGGAACGGACCACCGGTGCCATCTTCAATCGTCGTCGGAATTTTCGACTGCGCCGCTACTGCCTCAGGCTTGAGCGACGTAACTTCGACGACGAACTCTTCGGGGCTCCCTTTATGGCAGACAAAATCCACTCCGCCTGTTCCCGGTACGTCGGCTGGCTCCGGGCGAACTCGGAAATAGGTCTTCAACAAGGAAAAGACCGCGGCTTCTCCCAGAGCTGCTTCACGGTCCGCAATCAGCAAGTTCGCAAACTTTTGATGGAAGGCCGGATGTCTTGCGCGGAGATATTCGGCGTGGGCCTGTGCGACTTCCTCGAGGGAATTGTCTATGCTCCAAGCGGAGTCACGACGTTTCTTCCTCCGGTACCAGATCGCCCCGCCGAATAGACTCCCGCCGATAAGCACCGCCAAAACCCAGTTTCTGCTCATGGATTTCTCACGTCCATTTCCAGTGAAACGGCAGTCCCGGTAGGCCTTAAAAATAACCCAAAGAAGCCGCACGGACTAAGACGCCGCGCGATGCGTCAGCCACAGCTCCATGTCCGTAACCATTTGATCGAGTTCGGAGGCACAGTAAATGCGCGCAAGCTGATTCGGCTTCGGCAGACTCTCAATTCGAAGCTTCCAATGCGAGTCGAGAGTTGCGAAACTTGCGAACGCCGTGGCCATCACGGCATGGCAGAAGTCCAGCGCATCCCCCTTCTTAAAAGTGCCTGCCTGGACCAGGATCCTCAACAAGTTTTGGAACACGAAGGAAGCTCGCAGCGATGGGTTGAACGGAATCAGCGGGAACCTTTGATTGAGCCAACCCTCGTCCCGCTTGCATCTAGCGGCTTTACCTATTTTGTCCCTCAGAAGTTCGTCGGACTCCGCTGAGCCTTTGCGGATCGATTCTCGATCCGGGCCTACCCAGTCAAGCACGCCACCGAGACGAAAGAAATCATCTGAGAGAATAATGACCTTTCCCGTGTAATCCTGCATTAAGCGGGCGACGTAGGATTTGAGAAATTTTTCCGAGATGCAGGCACGGTTAGGATGGACCCCGTTCAACTCGCGCTGCATCACGTTAACGAGGTTAAGCTCCACGGGGAACCATCGGGGACCAATATCGTCCAGGAACATTCTCACGGCTTCTGCAGATCGGCCTTGCGGGCCCGAGAGTTCTGCTGCATTCGCGACAGAGAACAAGAGGTCCATGCCACAGTGCATTGCATCGATGAACCGCTTTCTTCGCGCGGAATCGCCCTCCGCTAAGTCGCCGATGGCCCAATTGTCGAGGTACACTGCGGGACCGCTTACGCTCGAATTGAGGACAAACAGTGGACCGTCCGCGTTTGCCGTGGCTCGAATCATGCAAAAGTTTTGCATACTCTTTTGAACCATCGCAACCCATAGGACGCTCTGTGTTGGCGGCTTGCGCGCTTTCTCTAGTCGGTCTTTCCGATCCTTGCTGGCTTCCTATCGCACGGTTCAAGTCCGGGGAGGCCCCACACTTGTTTCTGCCATCTCGCATTACCTACCGACCCTCTGCTTAGAAGTCGCTTGAGTACTTTTGTCAAAACTTGCAGGAGTGAGCGCAAAGCAGGGGAAACAGCGCGTTAGCGTCGCCGTTCATCCGTTGACCGCTTGTAAAATTCATCGAACGCTATCAACAGCACTTGCTCAAGATTGAATGCCAATCCACTGTGAGGCGAGGCACACCATCGCGTGACTGGCTGGACCGGTGAAAGTCGTCGCTTGCTGGCCAGTCCGTTCGAACAGAGATTGTGCAAATTCGTCTGAAGTTGATGCTGCTGAGACGCGACCTTACGATCTTGCTCGATACCGCCAACCGCAAAAAGCCGCGGGGTAGGGAAAAGGAAGGGCGAGTGTGAGGAACTCGCACCGCACCGAGTGCGGGATATCAAAGATTGCGGATTCGGTATTGGAGCGCGGCTCTACTGACCACAAAATCTTTCGCCCAGGCTTCCATGGCGCCGCCATCCTCGATATCGATTGGGGATTGCTTAAGTAGTCGGTCAAGAATGAACGCCGGCATTAAAAGCGCAGCCGCGAATTGATTGGCTTCTACTTCAAGCCGCTCGATACCGGAGGCCGATGAAGTGTCGCGTTTCAGCACGGATTCCGCGAACCGTTTATCGACGTGCACGGTGGTGGTGATGAATTCCGGGTGGAGTTGGAGGTGTCCTATTTCGTGAGCGATTGTGAAACGCTGCCTGTTAGGGTGGTGAAGGGAATTGATGCCAATGATTGGCACGCCATCCTTGATAAAGATGAATCCCGAGAGCTCCTCATCGAGCGGGGAATACCTCAGGCGTGCTCCGAGTGATCTCGCAACTCGGTCTACTGGAACGGGGATCTCGTGGAAGCCGAGATTTGCTAGCAACTTTTGTACACGCGCTTCAATGAGTCTTCTTGGATGGGCCATGGCTTCCTCCTCTCAGTTTTGTGTTTGGTTTGCGAACGGGGCCAATCAGCTGAGCGATTTGTTCTTTTTGCCGCAAATTCAGATCATCTGGAATCGGCAGCAACGACCAGTCCTGAGCGGAATCAGGCGAAACGCCAGCGGGAAGAAAGTCGTGCGGTTTCATTTCGAGGATTTGGGCAAATGCGTAGAGATGGTGAACGAGAATTCTTTGGCGGCCGGTTTCGATGTTAGCCAGAGTAGCCCGCGAAATCCCGAGGCGAGCCGCTAAAAGTTTTTGAGGCCACTCAAGCCGTCGGCGCCGGCGCCTGATGATGGTGCCGATGGTCTTGTAGATAGGCTCCGGCTTCATCCAGCCCTGATCATACTGAAGCTCATCGAGGCTGTCAAGTTCACACACATAATGTGTGTCTAAAGCACATCACGGTGTGTGCATTGACTTCTATTGTTGGGTGCGGCATAATTTTACTGTAGTACCCGCCGCTAGCGATCGGTACGGCGCAGACCGTCAGAAAGGGGGGCGGAGAAATAACCGCCATCCGCAGGAGACCAGATATGGATCACCAGGAACAGCAAAAACCCCAGGAGTACGAATTGATCGTCAACAAGGTCCCGATGAAGTGGCCCGAACAGTACATCACGGGAGCACAGATTCTTATCCTGGCAGGTAGTCCTGCTGACTGGATTGTGAATCAGTTAGTGCCAGGAGGCGGCGAAGATCCGGAGATCGCACCGACTCAGCGAGTCGATCTATCTCCTAAGGCCGAGCCCGAGGGCGTGAAGAAGTTCCACACGCGTAAGCCGAAGACGAATCCCGGGTCATGAGCTTCAACCTGCCGGAGGAAGACGTCGAGTTCCTCGAGGGCCTCGGCATCAAATACGAGTTGCTCGCCGAGGCGATGCCGAATGGTACCGTTCGTCATGGTGTATTCCTGCCTGGTTTCGTTTTTGCGGGCAATCTTGGCACGCAGAAGGATGGGGCGGTGGTGCCCTGCGGTAGCTGCGACCTCGTGATTTTAATCCCAGACGGCTACGCGACTACCAAGCTTGACAGCTTTTATACTCTACCCCGACTGAAGCGAGCGGACGGAGCCGATCCTCATTGTGCGAATGGTGAGAGTGCACTGTTTGGGAAGACCTGGCAATTCTGGTCGCGACATCTGGACGACAAGGACTGGCGAGTCGGGATTGATGGGTTGCGGACGTTTTTCCATTATGTCCGCACCGAACTGCGGAGTGCGTGATGCTGCGGCTCACGTTTACTGTGCTCGATGAACATTACAAGAAGTTGCGGGCCTTGCTGTTTCGAGATGAAAACGAATATGGCGCGCTGATGCTGTGTGGACGCTCACGGCAGGTGGACCCATGGACGGGTGTAGTCGAGGAGCGAGCGCTGGTTCGTGAAGTCGTGGAGGTTCCGGAGGAGGCGTTCCTGAAGAGGACGCCAATGTCGCTCGTCTGGTCGACAACACCTCTTTACAACCTCGCGAAGCGGGCGATACCGAAGGACTGTGCGATTTGTATCGCGCATTCCCATCCGCGTGGCGGTTTGTTTTTTTCGGACTTGGATGACGTGGCAGACCGTGAATCCTTCGAGATTGTTTTCGGCCGCACGGAAACCGAGCGACCGCATTTCGCGATGGTAATGGACAACCAAGGTGAATTACTCGTTCGAGGCTACGGTCCCGACCTGAAACCACAGGCCGCAGAGCTTACACGAATCATCGGGGACCGGCTGAGGATTCGGTATCCAGGGCGCGGCAACGGAGTTCCGACACCTGAGTTTGATCGCCAGATGCGAGTGTTCGGCGCCCAGAGCGTGGAAGATTTGGCCCAGCTCCGCGTCGGGATCATTGGCTGCGGAGGAACGGGCTCGGCAGTTGCGAGCTTACTAGCGAGAGCCGGCGTCAGACGGTTTGTGCTAATTGATGCGGACCGGGTCGATGAGACAAACTTGAACAGGCTGCACTTTTCCACACGAGCTGACGCAATAGCGCGGCGCCTGAAGGTCGATGTCGTTGGCGATGCTATCGCACAGATGGGGCTGGCACGCTCGGTCGTGCGATTGGCGCACTTCGTCGATGCTCCAGAGTGTCGCGACGCGATTCGTTCGTGCGATGTCATCTTTGGCTGTACGGACGACCATCTGGGCCGGAGCCTCTTGAACCGACTCGCACATTTTTATCTAATTCCCGTCATCGATCTCGGGGTCCTGATTGAGCCAAATAACGAAGGTCACTACGATAGCTTCGACGGTCGCGTGACGGTTGTTCAACCATCCTATCCATGCCAAGTATGTCGCCAGCTGATTAGTCCTCAACGGATGCTCGAGGAGAGCCTGCGCCGGCATGATCCGCAGGTGTACGAGCAATACCGCCGCGCGGGGTATATCGAGGGTGGAACGGACCCAAGCCCGGTGGTCGTGACATTCACGACGGAAATTGCCGCTGTGGCAGTGAACGAGTTGTTGCATCGTCTGACTGGTTTTCGAGGGCAGAACGGACACTGCGCAGAGCGCGTCAGACGCTTTGATTGGATCAAGGATGCCGATATCATTGCGGGGGGCAGGCGTAACCCCGATTGCCCATTGTGTGGGCAGCGCAGATTCGATGGACGAGGGGACATGACTCCGTTTTTGAATCAAACGTCGTGAAGCTGTATCTGCCGCTTTCGGTTGCCGAGTACCTATTCCGCCTACCCATCCTGCGTAGGCCGCAATACCTCGCAAAAGCAGCGCCAGAGTCGCCAACACTCGAAGAACTTCAGCCGAACGTGATGATCATTGAGGTCCGAGATGGGCACCTCAAGTGGGCGCATTTGTTATGTCCGAAATGCGGTGACCATATTGAGTTATCGCTCGTCGGTAAGGAACGGTGGTCTGTAAAGGTCGATCTGCTTCGCCGTCCCACCTTAGCGCCGTCAGTTTGGGAGAAGGCGAGTTGTGGAGCGCATTTTTTTGTCCGAAAAGGCGTAGTGGTCTGGTGTGAGTAGGTGGCCGGTTCTTACTTCAGAACCCAGGCATTTGATGAGACAACGGTTACCAGCGGTTATTGAGTCTCGGTCCGGCGGTAGCCGCCTTCCTTTTCTCGCGGCGCCGCGACACTTCTCCTCTGTATAGCGCGATTGTTTTGGGATGTCGAGGGCGTATACAAAAACGTGCTACGTTGGAACTCAGGGCCGTTTATAGGAGTTCTTCCATGCAAAAACCCGATGCTTTGTGGATGGGGGCGAGAAAGTTGTTGAGTAGGCCGGAAGCGCTTGAGCAGTACGTCATCCTTCGCATGCGCGTAGACGAATTAAACCGCCTCGACTATCTCCTGAAGGCGCTGAAGGATAAGCGCATGACGACGCCCACAGACTCGCCGTTCTCCTCGAGAGAATTGGCGGACGTTGTGAGGACGTGCCTTTTTGGATGGCTGGCTACATTAACCGACCGGGACGGCAGAGCAGTCTACGCCTTCGACTGTCTCCTCAATCTCTTTCCGCAAAGAAACGGAGAGATTATCGCGGCACAGCTCTCGTTGGAGGCTTGCCACGATGAGCTTCAGCAATTCCGAAATAATGTGGCTTTCCATTCGCGTGCTGTGATCGAGGCACACAGGCAGGCTCGCAGGAAACTTAGAGACGACGACGTATTTCTGGACGTGGTTTCGGCAATTAACGGCTTCAGGGACATGATGGAACGTCTCACGGGGGAAGAGCTTGAAGTGATTCCCGAGCTGCCCGGCGTGCTACAGCAGATGCAAGTCAGTCATCTTCCGGCTTTCAAGCGAGTGCCTGCCGGGGCGCTGACCAGCCCGTGAGCGCCAGAGAAAGAAGGCATCGATATGATTTACCAAGCGACGGAGCCACAGCGAGTAATGGATAAATTCGAGGAGTGCCGTTATCGTCTGGTTGAAATGGCCAACTATGAGGAAGCGTTGGATGCGCAGAAATTCATGTATGCCTTGAGCGGCTTTCTCTACGCCTTTCGAACTACTGCGTATCGCCTAATTGGGGTTGTCAGAAACAGAGGAGGACCGCAGGCAGGGAGAGACCTTTGGAACAAATTGCTGGCTCACAAAGGCATTGGATTTCTGAAAGACAGGTCCGATTTGGAGACCCACGGTAACGGCCCCATGATCTGGCAACGATACAAAGTAAATGTGTCTACCTCCACTTGTAGCCGGAGGGAGCGTAAGCCTGACCGCTTTGCTGACCGTTACAACCGTTCGCGTTTTGAAGCCCCAAACGTTGAAGTGAAGCGAAGCATTCAGGCTGTAGACTGGCAGTTCTCGAATCGTCCAGAAAACCTAATCGCACTTTGCCTTGATGCGTTTGCTGCTTTGGAGGAGTTTATTCGTCAATCGCTCGCGCCTGATTCGAGCACGGCACAAGCGCAAAGCGTCAATCCGTATCAAGTATCGACTCCTCCCCTGTAGCCCTCTCCGCGTTGTGTCAGCAACGCCGCCCGATTTTAGGGCACCGTTGCGGGTTGGTTTTAAGGCTGTCGGCCGGTGCTTTATTTGTCGAATAAGGAAAAACAGAGACTGCGGATTCCAGGGGATGAGTGGTGGCGTATTGTGCGGTTCGATGTCATCAAGGAGGGGTCGATCAGTTGGCTCCACGAGCGTGAGTGGCGTTGCAAAGGTGATCTCAAACTGCCTTCTAATCCTGATGGCGTTCTCGTTCGGAACGCTGATAAAGCGGAAGAGCTACAGAAAATGACCCAAGATTCGCCTTCGAAATGTGATCGGCGCGCGCCGCTGTTATATTGAATCTATGAAACCTGAGACCAATCCTAACGGTGAGATTTCCGAAGCGGAAGCGTTGGACGAGTTCGCGCGCCGGCCTTCGACCCTTCCCCCGATTGGCGTTGATCTCCGTGGCTTTGCTACCGAGGAATTGGCGAGGGCCGTCGGCGCGGAAGTAGAGGGATCTCTCTATCAGATAGGGAAGCTTCTCAATCTCAAGCGCCTCATGCGGATCGTGGTCGCGTATGACTATAACGAGACGCTCGCCAGTATTGACCGTGGCGCGCCGGTCTCTCGACCCCTGGCCGCTACGAATAATGACCTGGCCGTTGGCATCGCAATGACGTTGGCCGTTCTTCACGAGGGGGAGCCGCAGTCCGTAATGGTGTTGAACGCGGCTTATGTGAGTGTGCTGGCTCAACCCGAAAGTGCCGAGACTAGTGATGCGCGCGATGTTGTTCTGTACACACTGGCGCACGAATCAGGCCATGTCCACGATCTTGATATGCAGGCCACAGCGTTTCCTGGCGTGACATTGCGAGAGCGTCTCAGCTTTCGTGACGGGATTCTCTACGAAATTGCCTCCGGATGCTGGGAAGAGTACATCGCCTGCCATCTAAGCGCATTCATGGGCAAGGAAGTCACACGAAGGGCATTTGAAGATACGTTCTGCGGCGCCCTTGAACGGGCGAAGGAACAAGCCGACAGCGCGATCCGCCAATACAGGATGCATGGCGATGTCGCTCGCGTCGCGCGCGACGTCGCCGAACAATATAAAAGTGTGATGGTTTACGCCGCGTATTTGTTGGGGCATGTGGATGGAATTGGAGGAGCCGTAGAAGAAATTGCGCCTAGGGCAATCAACAGGATCGACACTCATTCTTACTTCAAGCGGTTTTTTGCAAGATTGCACGATGAGTTGCGAGCGCTGCGCCGCTCGTATGGCAGTTGGCACAGTCTTGAAGTCTTTGAGCCGTTGAAGACGCTTGCCGACGACTTGCTCAAGATCGGCGGTATCGATATTCGGCCTCGTCCGGACGGAGGCGCTCATGTGGTGATACCTCATAGTGAGGCAACCATGCCCGCTTTGGCGGAACAAGTGGCATTTCTCGCGCAAAGGAATCTTCCACCGGATAATTGAGAGAACCCCACCGGCTTTCCCACTGCGGCGTGCGGCATTTACTGCGGAGCAGCGTTGCAGACAGCGGCCGGGACAGTTTTCGATGGGCACAAGTTTCGCGTTGTCTAATCGCTCTGAGGCTTTTCGCCCGGCTTGGGAGGCGGAGCGAACACTAGTTTTACTGATTGCACCGCGTTCTTGCTTCGGTCGAGTTGCGCAGTAACCGTCACGACATTTATGGGAACGGTTGCCCCTCCATTAATGTCCCAGGTCACTCCATAACTTATCGTTATCGACAATTGCTTGAAAATGAGTGGGTCTTTCTCGCTGATAGGCACCGGCTTGGCTTGCTCAGCCTTTATGGCCAAGGCCGCATCCTTGATGGTTTTAAGGAGCTGATCCTGTAACGACACCGTAGCTTTCTCTACTGCATAACCAGGGCCTTTCAGCAAACTTTTGGGGACATATTGAAACACCACATCGTTCGTACTTTGTTTGTCATACGAACCGCCGATCTTGAAGATGTAAAAACCAATTCCAAATGTTCCTTTCGTATCAACGACCGTTTTGAAATCAAAGTCCGCCGAGAGTATTCCCGGAAGCAATTCCTTCCCAGTCTTATTCGCCACCTCAGGACTCTGCTGGTAAGCATCAAGCGCTTTTTCCACCTCGCACACCACAAGACTTAAGGGCACTACTTTGTCCGCAGGTAGCTTTGGCTTCTTAACTTTTTTGCCCGCAGGAGGGATGGCAGGCGCAACCTGGTCTTTACTGCAAGCTGTGTTATCCAGGAACTCATCGGACGCTGCTGCTTGCTGGGCCTGAGCAAGACACGGAAAGAGCAATGCGAGTGCAATCGCTACCCATTTGCACATAGTCGTCTCCCTTTTTTGAGGAACAGCGTTGTGGGAGTTTATACGTGATAAAAGTCATTAAATCAATACCTATTGCTCCTCAAATGCTGTTATGATCTAGCGCGCTCAGACCTATATGCGACGCCTTCGCAGGAATACGCCCCCGCTTCTAATCGCCTGCTTCTTCATGCGAGCCTTAATCGCGCCGCCAATGGCGGGCGCGCAGATTGAGAAACAGCCTAAGCTAGACCTTATAATCCAGTTTTATGACGGCACAGGATCCCCCATCAGAAACGAGGATAAGGTCCATCTCCAAATTGACGGCGTACATTCCGACGATGGGTCCAAGATTGAGCGTACCTCTCAGGGCAGCACTCAGCGCTTCGACGGCCTACCGGGATATGGCAATCTTAGCGTGGGGGACTATATCTCGGGCATACTGAGCAACAAACCTTTAGAACAGATTTTTGGCTCCGCCCCTCCGAATGTCGGGCTAGATCTCTCGCAAGTTTCCGGCCGTCCGCCGGGTGACTGCATCGGAACAGATTTCTTGCCAGCCCTGCTATCGCTGGACACAGGAAACTCAATAGTTAAGAAAGCTGACCATGTATTGACGCAAACGGCAGAAGTGATGCTCTTCCCGTGCCGAAATAGACTTCAATTAGCAACTTGGGATGAATTGGAGAATCGCTTCCCCTTGATTTCCGCAGTTTTGGCAAGAGTCCCAGACGGAATCGATGCTCGATCAAACTATGAGAAATTGACAAGGGAGCATCCGAACGAGTTGGGTAATCTACTCAACCTCCTTTACCTTTTATCGACGACATCAATTCAATCGCAACTAGGCATTCAGTACATTCAGGCAGTCGATTGGACGCAGCCGCTAACGGCGTCGGAAATTACCCTTCTCGTGTCCCCGGGAACAGTCGACACGCTTAAAGCGGTGAGCCACAAGTCGCCGGAGGCGGCAGTTTTCAAAACCGCCAGCCCAGATCTTTCCATCATAGTTTTGGACCGAAATCAAAACAACTCTCGACCGCTCCTAAAAAACCCCAAGAGTTTTACGATCACTTGGAAGGAGACGCCCTCACACGAAATCGTGCTATCTGAGCCTGAGTTTTCAGAATATGTCTATCGGGATATGTGGCACGCTACGAGGTTCTGGGACAAGGAATACTCACCCCCGTTTACCGTTGTGCGCAGAACACAGCTCACCGCCATCGAGGCCGTAGACGATGGTGATTTGCCACAGCTTCAGCTCTACTTGGAAGCGGGTGGCGATCCAGACGCTCGCGACCCTGAAACGAACTACTTACTTCTACAAACAGCTAGTTCAAATCAGCGGTTAGATATGGTGCAACTGCTGCTTGCGCACGGCGCCAACTCGGAATCCGTGAAGAGCGCCATGACCACGTCCTGCTCAAACGGCTCTTTGGAGATAGCGACCCTGCTATTGCCCCGAATTGACGCAAACGACCTGTCAAGCACGCCGGGACCTATAAGTGCCTGTCTCGCAGAGGCCGTTAGGAATGACCGAGTTTCCATATTTGGTTTGCTTCTGGCTCATGGAGCGCGCAGCCTTATCACTGGCCCCCAAGGGGCGGCGCTAATGCTCGATGCTGCAGGCCTATCGAGCCCTGATGTCGCGGCAATCCTTCTGAACGAGGGCGCTTCTGCAAAGTCAAAAACATCTGGTGGATTATCGCCCATTGTCGTTGCCGCTACAGCCAGTCCGGAGATCACGACGCTTCTTCTGGACCATGGCGCTGACCCGGATGAGAACCTGGGAGAGCCTCTAAGGACAGCCTCTAGCCGCAATCAACCAGCAATCGTGAGAGCCTTGCTCGCACACGGTGCGAATCCGAACACACCCTTAAATTTTGCCCCGCCTTTGGTTGACGCAGCGTATTCAGGCTATCCAGACGTTGTGGCAGCGCTGCTCGATGCCAAAGCAAACCCTAATGTGAGAAATTCTCAGGGCTACACTGCTTTGATAAAAGCCTGTCTCCACGCACACGTCGAGATCATTAAACAGCTTATCGATCATGGCGCTGATGTAAACCTAGCGTCAACAGACGGCGCGACCCCTCTATTAGCGGCAGCCCAGGAAGGGTCAAAGGAATCACTCTCATTCCTATTAGAGAAAGGTGCGAATAAGAGCGTTCGCTTTAATGGCCGGACAGCACTACAAATCGCCCAGATGCGCAATAACACAGATGCTGTCAAACTGCTGGGGGGGCACCCTAAACCCATTGACGAGGCCAAGATCCATGGTTCTGTTGAGAATATGTCCGTTACGTGGCCAATTGACCGGCTCAATCACTTGCACGCGCTCTTGTTTCAAGACGCTTTCTTGTTGAAGGGCCAGGACGTGGACTCGATGCCTCTGGGGATAACGGATGAACAGATTTCCATTTTACGGCAACAACTGCAAACGGTGCTTACTTCTTTGACAGCGATGCTTAATCAGCGCAAGGGGTTTGTGGCCAACCGCACAGGCCGACCTGTTAACGACAATTTTCCCATTAAAATTGATGTTATAGATGGAGGTCTGGCAGGTGCCCAGACTACGCCACCGGCTACGGAATGCGGGCCAGGAGACTCTACGGAATCTCAACCAACGCAAGTTACGTGCATCACAGTCGATGCAAAACTACTCCGCGCCGACCTGGTGGCCAGTTTGGTGCAGATTCGCCCCGAACTTTCGCGCCTTGCGACTGAACGGCAATATGAGAGTGTACAAGAACAACGTCGTTGGCTGCGTGACTCGATTGATAGCACAGGCTGGGATCCGCTACTTCCGATCAACCCGAATGCCGGGCTTCCCCAACCGCACTTTGACCCGTGGCCAGCTACCGGCGAACTGGAGACTCAATATTACGGAACTCTTCTATTCTTGATTGCCCACGAATTCGGTCACGCGGCGCTCGGACACCTGTTGGCTCCGCCACCTTCGTGCACCGACCGAGAGCTTCAGGCGGACCAGTTTGCAGCTGCTCTGGTCGGTGAGTCATTTGTTGCACAAAGCGTAGTGTCTATCGGGGTTCCTTTTTTCTCTGAAGATCGTCTGCTCCAGTATGCTGGCTGGGCGACGTTCTTCAATGGAACTTACGAATATCTGGGTCTGGTCAATAGCCCTGGCCAGCCTTGCCAGTATCCGGACCGTGACCTGAGAGTCCAAAAGACGATGACCGAGTTTAAGCTCATCGCGAGCAACGACGCTCCAAACTTTGTAGCGCAGCTACGGCAGCGTCAGGGCAAAAGCTTTCAGGCACTGCTCGAGTCTTGGGCGTTTGGAAGTTCCTTCGCTCATTAGGATTGGAAAGGAGACCAGCTATGAAATTTCGGCTCATTCTCGCGGCGACTGCTCTACTTTATGTGCAACCAGTTGCTCATGCGCAGGACTTCGCCGGTGCAATGAAGCAGATCTTTGGTAAGCAATACCCCCACTATCAGTGGCTTAACTATCCGTTGAATGATTTCGGAGTCGGAACTGCGTACAGTGACAAGAAGGCGCAAGCCGATCCGCAAAAGTTTCTCTGCGCAACGTTCACCTGTCTCGAAATAACACCTCAGCCACAAGACAAGGAAGCGTGTTATGCACCGGGCGGCCCAGTCGGCGCGGCTGATTGCCCCTTGACGACCTTGGCCCGAAGCCAAACTATTTACTACGCAAATGTGGCATGCGGAACCTCCGCCGACGCAAAGCTCTCTGAAAATAAGACCATAGCGCTCAAAGCTATACTTCCCGTTCTACTACAGGCCATCGGTTTATCAGCGACGGTTGACGATGAAACCATCGCTTCGGCAACGGTTACCCTGACTAAAGCATGCGACAGACGCCTCTTGCCTGTGCCCTTCAACAATTTCATTTCACAGTTGAAGAGCGACGCTTACGGGTTGCGACAGGCTCAAATGGACCAAAAACTAATAATAATACGCGATGACATCGTCCTGACTTCGTTCGAAGTGACTGTCACGAAAGGATCAAAACTTAGTGCAGACCTCGACGCCAAACTGTCGCTGCAAGGCCTGATGTCGAATGGCCTGAAGCCGCAAACCGCAAAAAGCACCCAAACCCCATCAGCATCCGTTCCGAAAGGGCAAAACGGCCCAGAAGTGTCCGTCCAGTATGCAGGCGGTAATCTTGATGTGAACGCTCAGACAGGTCCAACACAACCGCAGTCTGCTAACCAAGCCGGGAGCGGCGCTCAAAAAACGTCGCAGACCCCTGGTTCTCAAGCAGCGGCTGGCAGTGCGCAACCGTCCAACGGGAAGCCAACAACCCAGGCGGCGAGCAATACGAAAGACGCATCGCAGATTCCTGCTTGTCAAGCCGGGACTGTCAATGCGCAACCGTCTAACGGGAAGGCGACAAGCCCGGCGGTGAGCAATGTCCAAACGCCATCTCAGACCTCCACAGCCAAAGCGCAAACAAGTCCGGAGGTTTCTGTTGGGTTCTGCAAGGATTCAAACGATCAGTATCATCTGAAATCAACCGCTCCGTTGATAATCGGCATCGCGGCGGTAAAGCAGCCACCCTCTGCCGGCGTTCTCCCTGGAAAACTCCCGTCTTGGAATGGATGGACTGCGACTGCAGTGGACTTGGATTTAGCTAAGAAGCCGTGAGCATCTCGTCGGAATCGGGAAGAAATCCAAACCTGATATCAAATCGCAGTGGGTCAAGGTCATTGAGTGGGAGGCTATAGTCCATGACTGGCAAAGATCTCATCATGCAACTTACTCTCGAACAGGGTCCCGGACGCATCACTCAGGTGCAGCCACCTTTGCAAGCTTGGCGTTACTATTTTAAGGTCAATTTAAACAACCCGCCTGATCTCCGATTGAAGAACAAAAAGTCGAGTAAATCACCGATCCAGATTCGTCCTGTAGTCGAACATGATCACAATTGGACCGTCGAGATAAACGGGGCACAAATAGAAAGACCTGCGATCATCAGATTTCGAAGGGTGGGCGCCCTTAGCTACGAGTATTGGATTTATGGCCAGAACGATACGGAGTTCGACCACTGCAACTGGGTATTAAACAATTTTCCGAACCCACGCCATAACAAGGGTCGAAAATGGCTCATTGTTTAGTAATGAGTAGCAGCATCTAGGATCTTATTTGTCCTCAGAATCGAAACCGAACTCAACAAGTTATTGGCGCGTTCCAACACTCTTTTGGACGAATCCGAGAATTGCATCTAGAAGACAGACAACACGAGTCGTGCCACCACCCAAGGCAGAAGCTTTTGCAACCTGTGTGATACGATGCTCGGACGGCAACGAGTACTCGGTCAGGACGGGCTGAAGCCCCATTTCCGGGGGCGGCGTGTGGCACAACCACTCTGCGGCGTGTTCGGAGCTGGATTCTCTATTCCTGTTGGCAGAGGAATGCATAACGGCAGAATAGTCCAAGAGATACGTCAACGGCTGATTGGAGTTTCTGAGCTTTACAGTCGTTTGCTACTGGTGGTCGGACTAGCGGGATGCGGAAAGACAGCGTCCCTCCATGAGTTCGCCGCTGGTGGACCACATCCCATAATCAATATCGGTGTGGAATTATCTCGCGCACTCTTAGACTTGAACGAGCGTCAGAGAATTCTCCAACTACCGAAGTTGCTCGACGAAATTGTTTCATTGCATGAGGAACAGCTCTTGATCTTGGACAATACGGAAATTCTGTTTGCGACCGCGCTCCAGCAAGACCCGTTACGCGTCTTGCAAGGGCTTTCCCGGAATCGAACGATCGTTGCAAGTTGGTTTGGGACAATTGACGGGCAGGATTTGACTCACGCCGTGCCGAACCACCCCGAGTATCGGCGATACCCTGTCCGGGACCTTTTGCTCGTCGCGGCTAACGCACACAGCACCGGATCAAACTGCGGATGGGACGAAAAGGCATGAAGTACGGTGAGCTCGTACATTTCGAACCAATCGAGAGTGTGGTCCAGCTTCGTAACGCGGATCAGACCGATACCGCAAAGCAGCTCGTGTCGACATATGTAATTTCCGAAGAAATGGCAGAGAAGATCGTTTCTTTGGTTATCCCTGACCTCCAATTTGACACTCCCGCCGATAATAAAGGGTTAATGGTCGTCGGCAATTACGGTACGGGCAAATCACACCTGATGGCAGTCCTTTCGGCCTTAGCTGAACATTCTAATGTACTCCCTCTGTTAACCAACGAGTCTGTCGCCGCTGCTGCACAGCGTATCGCAGGCAAATTCAAAGTCATTCGCGTCGAGATCGGCGCGGTGACAATGTCACTTCGAGACATCCTAACGGCCGAAATTGAGGAACACCTCGCCAAGTTGGACATCCAATACACGTTTCCTTTGATTAGTGCTGTCCCGAATAACAAGCGAGCCTTTGAAGAGATGATGGCTCGTTTTCATGAAAAATTCCCGGACCACGGGCTGTTAATTGTTGTTGACGAACTTTTGGATTATCTCCGCAGCAGAAAAGACCAAGAAATCGTTCTCGACTTGAGTTTTCTCCGCGAGATCGGGGAAGTATCCAAAGACCTACGTTTCAGATTTATTGCGGGTGTTCAGGAAGCGATATTTGACAGCCCAAGGTTCTCGTTCGTTTCCGATAGCTTAAGGCGCGTCAAAGACCGTTTCGAGCAGATACTAATCGCGCGCAGCGACATTAAATATGTGGTGGCAGAACGGTTATTGCGAAAGACGGTGGAGCAGCAACATAAGATCAGAGATTACTTGGTGCCCTTCACCAAATATTACGGCAACATGAATGAAAGGCTTGAGGACTTCGTCCGCCTCTTTCCCGTCCACCCCGACTATATCGATACGTTCGAGCGTGTCACCGTCGTGGAAAAGCGAGAAGTTCTGAAGAGCCTCTCAATTGCGATGCGTAAGCGGCTCGAAGAGACCATCCCCGTCAACGAGCCGGGTCTTATTGCTTACGACAGTTATTGGAATACTTTGCGCGAGAATCCCTCCTTCCGCGCTGTGCCTGATATTCGAGCGGTCATTGACTGCAATCAGATACTTGAGTCTCGGATCGAATCTGCATTCAACCCAAAACCGTTCAAGCCGATGGCCGTCCGAATCATTCAGGGATTGTCTGTTCACCGACTGACAACCGGAGATATTTTTGCGCCAATTGGTGCCACGGCTGCAGAGTTGAGGGATTCCCTGTGTCTGTTTCAACAGGAAGTTGCCGCGATGGGTGGCGATAGTGCCGCCGACCTCCTTACCCATGTTGAGAATGTCCTCCAACGAATCAAGAGCACTGTGAGTGGCCAGTTCATCTCAAGCAATCCGGAAAACGGCCAATTTTATTTAGACCTCAAGAAGACGGAAGACTATGACGCATTGATTCAAAAGCGCTCCGAGACGCTCGATGCCACGCAGCTTGACCGCTATTACTACGAGGCGCTCAAACGAGTGATGGAATGTACGGATCAGACGTACGTTAGTGGATATCAAATATGGGAACACGAACTGGAATGGGTAGAACGCAAGGTCTCGAGGAAAGGATACTTATTTTTCGGAGCTCCGAACGAAAGATCTACGGCCGCCCCTCCCCGAGACTTCTATCTGTATTTTATTCAGCCTTTTGATCCCCCGCGGTATCAGGATGAGAGGAAGAGCGATGAGGTGTTCTTTCGTCTCAAGGACAAAGACGAAAGCTTTGATTTGTCACTGAAGAATTATGCAGCAGCTCTTAATCTATCATCTACTTCATCCGGAAGCGCCAAAGACACATACGAGAAGAAGGCAACTGGCTTCTTGCGTGAGCTCGTCAAATGGCTCCAAGATCACATGGCCAATGCCTTCGAGGTGACTCATCAGGGAAAGGTCAAGCCGCTACTTGGTTGGTTGAAAGGCAGACCCGTAGGAAACGGGGGACGGCTCAACGTCCGCGATGTCGTTAACGTAGTTGGTTCGGTCTGCTTGTCACCTCATTTTGAGGAACTGGCTCCCGAGTATCCGAATTTTTCCCTTCTAATTACGGGTGCGAATCGCGAGCAGGCCACTTTGGACGCCCTGAAGGCCATCGCCGGTGGCCCCCGCACCAAGCAAGCGACGGCTGTCTTAGATGCTCTTCAATTATTAGACGGAGAACGTCTCGATCCTTCACGATCTGGATACGCTGTTGCCATCGTGGACGCACTAAAAAATAAAGGTCATGGTCAGGTCATCAATCGAACAGAACTGCTGGAATATGTACATGGCGTTGAATATTTCGCCCCCCAGCGATTTCGGCTTGAGCCTGAATTGTTGGTTGTTTTGCTAGCTGCCCTGGTTCATTCGGGTGACGTAGTTCTAGCAATTCCAGGCAGAAGATTCGACGCGACAAATGTAGCGCAGTTGGCTGCGACACCCCTGGACGAGTTGAAGGAATTTAAGCACGTTGACCGACCGAAAGATTGGAATCTACCCGCTCTGCGAACACTCTTCGAACTTTTGGGCCAAGCCCCGGGTCTGGCGCTCGCTCTAACGCAAGGGGGCGAACAAGCGGGCAGCGCAGTCAAAACCCTCGCAACTGAGTCGAAGACACTCATCAACCGAATTGTCGCCGCCAACCAACAGCTGCAAGATGGGTTAAAGCTTTGGGCCCGTAATGTTTTGGGGCAGGAACACATCGAGGAACTGCGAAAGCGGATGGAAGACACCAAGCATTTCTTGGAGTCTTTGCAGGCTTTTTCGACCGCCAATCAACTCAAGAACTTTCGCTACGAAATGCAAGAGGTTGCCTCCAAGCGTGACGGAATCCTTGCTGTTGCGGAGATCGAGGGAATACAAGCGCTAGTCGGCGAGCTAAGTCCGCTCGCCTCCTATTTGGCAATCGCCGAAACATCCCTTCCAAGTGACCACCAATGGGTGAAGAAGGCACAGGGGGTACGCCATGAAATACTCGGGGAGATGCTGAACGCCGGAAAGCTCGGCTCACCATCGTTCCGCCAGGAGTGTCTTCAAAAGCTAAGCGAATTGAAAAAGAGTTACATCGAATTGTATACGGGCACCCACTCGCGCGCGCGCCTCGGTTCAAAAGACGACAAGTACAGGGCGCAACTGCTAAAAGACCCACGGCTTACACAACTGCAGAGACTTTCCGCGATTGAACTCATGCCTCGGCAGCAGCTCACTGAATTCCAGAACCGTCTGACGGGTTTGCAAACCTGTTTTGCGCTCACCAAGCAAGAATTAGACGCCTCGCCTGTTTGCCCTCACTGCAACTTTCGGCTTGTCACGGAACCCGACGGCAAGTCCGCAGCGCCCGTTTTAAAGGACCTGGAGAATCAACTTGGGCAGTTGCATGAAGCCTGGACGAAGACCATTCTCAGTAATCTTGAAGATCCTGCCACACATAAGAATCTGGCCCTGCTGAAGGCCCCAGCGCGAAAAATTATCGAAGGCTTCCTCAAGTCCAAGGAGCTCCCAGACGACCTGAATCACGACTTTGTAGGAGCGTTACAAGAAGCGTTATCCGCTTTGATAAAACTCACAATCACGGCAGACAGCCTTCGATCTGCTCTGTTGGCTGGTGGTTCTCCTGCCACCGTCCCGGAACTCAAGAAACGATTTGATGAGTATCTCGAAGAGATCTCAAAGGGCAAGGACCTCAAGAAAGTACGGGTAATACTTGAATGATTTTAAAGCCTGACTCGCCCAACTCGCTTGGTCTTGAGACTGCATGAGCCCCAAGAAGACAAAGACTCAAGGGCCGACCCGGCGCCTCTTCCGAAACCCCTCGGGACAGGTCGAGATATTTGAGAAGTCCGTCGAGGAGGAGCTCGAAGAGCGTGCAAAGAAAACAGTGGAGTGCTTCGGTCAAACGTTTCCGAACGATGAAGCGCGTAGGAATCACTTTCTTGAAATTCTGCAGAAACGACTAAAGCAACCTAAGTTCAGGCAAATTAAGGGGTTCCCTCTCGCATCGGACGAGGATATTCTCGCTCTTTCTGACCCACCCTATTACACCGCTTGCCCTAATCCCTTTGTCCAAGATTTCATCGACCGCTACGGTAAATCGTACGACATGAGTATCCCATATAACCGTAAGCCGTTCGCTGCAGACGTGAGTGAGGGCAAGAATGACCCAATCTATACCGCTCACGCGTACCACACCAAGGTTCCCCACAAAGCAATCATGCGGTACATCCTGCATTACACGGAACCGGGTGACGTTGTGCTGGATGGTTTCTGTGGGACTGGAATGACCGGGGTTGCGGCACAGCTTTGCAGCGATCCAACCGAAATCAACGCGCTGGGCTATCGAGTTGCTGAGGATGGCCAGATTTACGAGCAGATACCGGGCCCTGACGGCACTATTACGTCATCTCGCATTTCAGGTCTCGGCGCTCGGTTGGCAATTCTCAATGATCTTTCCCCTGCAGCAACCTTCATCACTGCCAACTTCACCAGCCCTCTGGCCATTGCTTCTTTCAATGAAGCAGCCAGGCAGTTGCTGGAGGAAGTTAACACCGAGTGCGCTTGGATGTACGAAACCGTGCACAAGGACGGAAAGACGAAGGGGCGGATCAACTACACAGTTTGGAGTGAGGTTTTCTCGTGCCCTGACTGCTCTAACGAGATAGTGTTTGTTCACGAAGCACTCGATAGGAAAACTGGTTCTATTCGGGAGAGGTTTCCTTGCCCGCATTGTGGTGCCGACACGAACAAAGACGGTCTGACTCTTCTTTATGAATCATCGTTGGACAAGACTCTCGGGGAGACGATCTCTCTTCCCAGGCGAGTTCCAGCCCTCATAAACTACTCCGTTCATGGCACTAAGTATGAAAAGGAGCCTGACGCAAACGACCTGGACATTCTCAAGAAGATTGCTGGACTGCCCCTCCCTCCTGAAGTACCCACGCTCGAATTACCGGATATGCAAATGCGCCGAGTCGGACGCATGCAGCCAGCGAAGATCACTCATATCCACCACTTTTTTTTACCACGCGCGACTCAGGCCCTTGGTGCACTATGGCGTAGAGCAGCGGCGCACAGCGATGCGCGGCAACGAAACATGCTACTGTTCTTCGTCGAACAGGCGATCTGGGGAATGTCTGTTCTTGCGCGTTACGTTCCCACACACTATTCGCAGGTCAATCAGTACTTGTCAGGAGTGTTTTATGTGGCCTCCCAGATTGTGGAACCTTCGCCGTCGTATATTCTCGACGGAAAGCTGAAGCGTCTTGATAAGGCATTCGAAAGTGTGAGCTCAGGTCCCCGCATTGCGTGCACAACGACTCAAGACTTATCCGACTTCCCCATGCCTAACGACTCGGTTGATTACATTTTTACCGACCCGCCCTTCGGAGAAAACATTTATTACTCGGATCTAAACATCCTCGTTGAATCTTGGCACAGAGTCCGAACAGCGCCAGATTCTGAGGCAATTGTTGATCGCGTTAAGGGGAAGACTCTTCTCGATTACGAACGAATGATGACTCGCTGCTTTTCCAAATACTATGATGTCTTGAAGCCGGGCAGGTGGATGACTGTGGAATTTCACAATTCACGCAATAGCGTCTGGAACGCAATCCAGGTGGCTCTCCAAAATGCGCGCTTTGTGGTCGCGGATGTTCGCACCCTAGACAAAAAGCAAGGATCATTTCAGCAAATCGTCAGTGGTAACACTGTGAAGCGAGACTTGATCATATCTGCTTACAAGCCCAACGGAGGGCTTGAAGAAAGATTCAGGCTGAAAGCCGGGCAGGAAGATGGCGTCTGGGAATTCGTAAGCACACATCTCCGCCAGCTGCCCGTTTTTGTCTCACGAGGACTCGCAGGTGAGCCCGTCGCTGAGCGTCAAAGCCATCTGATATTTGACCGGATGGTAGCATTTCACGTTCAACGTGGAGTCTCGGTTCCTCTTGACTACGCTGAGTTGCATGCCGGACTGCAAGAGAAGTACCCGGAACGCGATGGGATGTACTTCTTACCGGACCAGGTCGCTGAGTACGACCGCAAACGTACCTCGGTCAAGGAATTGATTCAGCTCGAGCTATTCGTCTCAGACGAGGCTTCAGCTATCGAATGGCTGAAACAGAAACTCACGACAAAACCCCAAACCTTTCAAGAGCTTCATCCACAATTCCTCAAAGAATTAGCAGGTTGGCAGAAGCACGAGAGACCTTTGGAATTATCAGAGATGCTTGAGCAGAATTTTCTCCGCTACGACGGTTCCTCCGACGTTCCGAGCCAGATTCACAGTTATCTCTCCAGCAATTTCAAAGAATTGCGGAGCCTTGGCAAGAACCATCAGGCCCTTCGAGCTAAGGCAAAGGATCGCTGGTACGTTCCAGATCCGGCCAAAGCCGGCGATTTGGAGAAATTGCGAGAACGAGCTCTCCTTCGCGAGTTCGAAGAGTACCGCGTAACGGTGCAAAGGAAACTTAAGGTGTTCCGCATCGAGGCTGTCCGCTCCGGATTTCGGAAAGCTTGGCAACGAAATGATTACGATACGATTGTAAGCGTCGCCGACAAAATCCCCGAAGACATACTTCAAGAGGACGCAATGCTCCTGATGTGGTACACAAACAGCTTGACTCGTTTGGGGCGGAGCCAATGATTGCGAGCTGGAAGCTATTCAACTTCAAATCAGTCAAGAACGAAACAACGCTCGACTTTGGCCCTTTGACAATTTTTGCGGGAGCCAACAGCAGTGGAAAGAGTACCCTCATTCAATCGATTCTGCTCGTCAGTCAGACTTTAAGCCACCGAGTGCGGTCTCGCTCGGTTGTGCTGAACGGTTCATTAACCAAACTCGGGCAGTTCGATGATTTAAAATCCTTCGGCGGAGACGCCAACCAGATCGTTATTGGTTGGGACTGCGCCCCGCAGACGGCAATGCCCACGATCAATCTTGATGTTTCTCAACTTTACGGACGGCCTGGGACCTACTATGGGCGCGATCCAAACCTTCTCAGGCGAGTGTCCTGCCAGTTAGCCTTCGATGTAAACCCTGGGAGTCCGCAACAGGAGCTTTTTCAATTACAACCACAACTGTTTTCTTGTCGGATTGCGGCGATTGCAAGAGGTGAACAACATATCGACTCCAATTCATTCATCGAGGTGCGCAGAGCCAGTATTTCTGGCGCGGACGCAACGGAGAAAATGCGCGCGCTCAACATCGAAGACCCACAGAACGAGTTCCTTCGCAGGAGTCTGGAATTTGACGTAAGTGTTGATGACGAATTGCGGCATGACATAAATGAGGAATACACATCTGCTGAGATCGTGGGCTGCATCCCCAGACATTTCTTACCTGAGACTTTGACGCTTAGGATTAACCAACGTGATGAAGAGGCAAGTGCTATCGTCAACGCGATCTGTGAAATTGGCCCCGCACTTGCGCGCCGGAGAGCAATTGCAAACCGCGATATCGTGATTCCCAAGGAGGCACTGATTTTGCTCCGGGATGTCATCGGTGCCGAGCTCGTCGAGAAAATCCTCCCAAACCTAACGGAGCAGCTGTCCGAGGACAAGAAGTCGACCGAGTCCATCACGCTATTCACATGGAGCAACGCAATCTTCCAGTCCGCTCCCTCCATGAGAAGTGAGATTCGGAAGAAAATCCAAGCGACGCCAGACGCGGGCGACAAGCTCCGCGCCGTACTGACCGAACATAAACCGACACAATTTTCGGTCATTGCGTACCGACCACCTCTTCCTATACGAGATGCCATCTTGTATTCGGAATCGTTTTTCTCCAATTCAGTAAAGTATTTGGGTCCGTTGCGCGATGAGCCCAAACCTCTTTACCCGTTAGCGACAGGAGCAGACCCATCGGACGTTGGACTCCGGGGTGAATTCACCGCGGCTGTTCTCGACCTTCACAAGAACCAGAGAATCCGCTACATCCCAACTGCGTTGTTTCAATCCCCCGAAGTCAAAGCCCCCGATCCATTGCCATTGCGAACACTGGAAGCTGCCGTCACAGATTGGCTTCAATACCTGAATGTCGCCCAGTCGGTCAAAACGATCGACCAAGGCAAGCGCGGACATGAGATGAAGGTAGTGCCTTCTGGATTGTCGCAACCTCATGATCTGACCCACGTTGGCGTCGGTGTCAGCCAAGTCCTACCAATTCTTGTGATGTGCCTTCTTGCCGAACCTGATACAACCCTCATTTTTGAGCAACCCGAGATCCACCTACATCCGAGGGTCCAAACTCTTCTCGGTGATTTCTTTTTGTCCATGAGTTTGTTAAAGAAACAGTGCATTCTGGAGACACACAGCGAATACCTGATTAATCGGCTCCGCTTTCGCGCCGCTGCGGCAGCATCGCCAGAGATCGCAAACAATATCAGGATGTATTTCGTAGAAAAGCAAAATGACTCCTCCAGCTTCCGATCAGTCGTGGTAAACGAGTTCGGCGCCATCGCCGATTGGCCTGAGGGTTTTTTCGATCAGTCTCAGAAGGAGGCAGAGGCCACTCTTCGAGCAGCCATGACCAAACGGCGCCAAGGCCGTCAGAGAAATAATTGAGATGGCGGCCCTTCCCGACATCATCGTCGATCCCTTTCTCGTGTGCCTACCACATGACTGCGATGAGCAGGACCAACTTGACCAATTTGTAGAGAATCTTCTTGCATGGTCGGATCTCCTCCAACGAAGGGACATCTTTGTTCTCTTCTCTGACTCTTGTCTCGCATCTCTATTAAACGATGGCCATTATCCGTATGGCCCCGCACTGAAAGACATGGCTGCTCGGTTGGGCGCAGCACACCTCGCGGCGGACTATGTGTGCCGAGTGGCTCAATCCATACTCGACCGAACGCCTAGGCTGGAGGACTACTGTTCGATAAACATAGTCCTTTTCAACGAAGCCTCATATCGACTTCACCCGGATGTCTATTTCACACGGCTGACCGCAACGGTAGGATGGGAATTGAAGCACGGTCTCGCTGTCGTTGCCTGCTTTCTTAGAAAAAATCCGAGCCACACTGGGTTCGTTCTTGCTTCCGCAAAGTCAGCAGCCAACGATGCGTTCCAGAAGCAAGAACTTCAAATCTCCGCTCAGATCGAGGCAATTGACTCTCCCAAAGATGATGAATGGTGGAGTAAGATCCTACCGTTCGACGTGACGCATGACCTGCCCGTGGCGTTTAGCCGCGACACGGTCTTCCAACACATAGGTGCTCTCGAGCTCTGGGGAAACGCAGACTCTTCGGAACATGCTGCTGAGGCAATTGCACTAAGGGTTCGAGACTTACTGGCTTTTGGGGCAGGGGATAAGTCCAGAGTCAAAGACTCCTATTTCGGGTCCGAATTCCTTCGCAGCGCCCGCCAGAACGCGTTCTCTTCGCGTTCCGACTTGGCGACCAACTTGATCGACTCGTGCGCCAGAATAATCTTGGGTGTACCCAAGCATTCAGTCGAGCCGTTCCGCGAGGATGAACGCCCGACTTCACCTCAGCTCAAAAGGGCAGATGGTGCCATAGCCTGGAGAACGCATCTGACCAAGTACGGCGCTGGGTTCCGGCTAATGTTTTGGGAACTACCTAGTGGCAGAATCGAGTGGGCAAACGTCGGGACAAAGTTCGAATTCAAGATCTTCTGAGCCAAACGATAAACTCGCGGTATCTTATCAGTATGTCTATAGTCTCCTCAGCCAGATCTCGGAGCGCGCCGGTGATTTGGTACAGACGAAGGTCAAGTCTTGGAGTTCTTTGTTTTCTAGGGGGAATCCGCTTCGCAACAAATGTCTAATTGGCGAGACAAGATCTTAAATGAATTCGTTCCTGCTCTTGGGAAGACAATCGTTGTTGCCGACCCCGACAGGCTACTAACGAATCCCCAGCTTTACGAGGCCTTGTCGGATAAGGGCTTCGAACTCCTCTTTTACGAAGATCCGATTGCACTCCGCTTCGCCTTCGAAACACGGTACAGGAACCGCCTTGTCAATGAGCACAAATCTGACCTCGTTGTCGTCTTGCATGGACGCAAGGCATCCTTATTGACGCTACCGTGCGACCTTCTTGCGAGAAGCTATAAGGTTTCCTTCTCGCTTGCAGGCCTGTTTCCGAATCTCAGCTATCCCGTACTATCGGCCCTGCAGCCAGAGAATTTAGACATTCTCTTCGATGCCCAACCGAATTTCATCAACGAAAACCTCGGCGAAAACGCCACGAAAGACTTTGTCCTCAAACAAGTCTTCGGGATCGTTCCTGACCTTATAAAGTCAGAGTCCGACCTGCTTCTAACCTTACTTCGCCTCCACTATCGGCCGCGCACGATCCCAGCTCTTTTCTTGGCACGCTTGATCGATACGCTCAGCCACAATTCCCGCTTTGTTGCTTGGCCTCTCGATACATTGTTCACAGACCGAAACCGCTTCTTCACCTTTCTCCAAGAGCGTTGGCCCAGATTTCTTGACCGTGCAGGCGTCAGGAACGGGCGGACGTCAGTCTACCAAATGACTGTCTCCGGTCCGGAAGACATCCCTTTCGAGAGCGTTGATGTGCGAGTTTATATCGACACTTTCTTCATCGAAGGGCTCCTTCAGCCTGTTGAATCAGAATTCGTTTCTGGAATGGGGACCGATTGGTTTCTCATTGGCATTCGGCACGATCCTGAAAAGGACCGACTTGATCGGATGTTACGTTTGTTGCAGCTTGCTGAAAAGCAGCTCCCATCCGTTGACGACCGTCATGACGCTTGGCTTGCCTACGCCCAAACCTGGGCCCAGTTGGGTATGATCACGAATCAATTAAATCGACCCCTCGAAGCGAGCGTTTTATCTCGTTTGCAAGCTCTCCGAAGAACTCTGGACTCAGTTCTAATTCCTTGGCTCCTCAGACGCTATGGGGCACTCCACAATTTACCCGCAAGCCCTCCAGTGCTGGTTCATCATATCCCGCGGCACCTCGCGAATTTGAGATCAAGCTCGCTGGCCTCAAAGCTCGCCTTGGTTGTCATCGATGGCTTGGCACTTGAGCAATGGCTCACGTTACGCGACGAATTACTTGAAGAGAAATCCAAATGGAATTTTGATCAAGCCGCTGTTTTCGCTTGGATCCCAACAATTACATCCGTGTCCAGACAAGCATTGTTCTCCGGTAAGCCCCCTCAGTATTTTCCGTCGAGTATCTATTCCACAGATAGAGAAGGGAGGCTCTGGCAGCAATTTTGGAACGAGCACGGTATCTCTTCCGAGGAGGTTGCCTACCAAAAGGGTATTGGCGAACCCAGTTCGTTGAACGTGGTAGAAGAGATGGCGTCCTCGCCAAGATTAAAAGTTCTAGGTTTGGTAGTCGACAAAGTCGATCGCATAATGCACGGTATGGAATTGGGAATGTCTGGGATGCACAATCAAGTGAAACAATGGGCTCGTGAAGGATTCCCAGGATCCCTATTCGATGTTCTCCTGTCGCATGGATACTCAGTATTCTTGACCTCAGACCATGGCAATGTAGAAGCCAACGGTGCCGGACGACCAAGTGAAGGCGCAATTGCCGAGATTCGAGGAGAGCGCGTACGGATTTATTCCGATGATATTCTGCGCAAAAGGGTGGCGTCACGATTTCCGAACGCAATATCATGGCCGTCGATCGGTTTGCCGAATGACTTTTTGCCATTGTTGGCGCCTGATCGTCGCGCATTCTCCACGCAAGGAGCGAGGACTGTAGCTCACGGTGGAGCAACGTTAGATGAGATAATCGTTCCGTTCATTCAAGTACATGGTGAAACTTGACGACCCGCCGTGACGCGATGATTGGCTACAACCGAACCGTGAGACTTCGGTGGCTCGATGAAACTGTTGACCTATTCCTTGTCGGACAAAATGCCACAGAAATCATTGAGACCCTAAGGGAGAGACTCCAAGACCAACTTTCTATCGGGAGCAACGCAGAGCGCGGCAGCCGAGAAAAAACGATAACGATCCTCCTCAGGACCTGGGTGCGTGTGCCGGCTCGGGTCCGAGATCTTAGGGACGATGCCACTGAGCTCCTCCACAATATTCCCAGGGCGGACCGGCTTTCTTTGCACTGGGGAATGACAATGGCTGCATACCCATTCTGGAAGACTGTGGCCGATGTGACGGGCCGCCTTTTCCGGCTACAGGGTACGGCAGAAGCGCGGCAGGTACAGCGACGAGTGCGGGAAATTCTTGGGGAGAGAGAGGCCGTTTCCAGATCGACCCGGTACGTACTTCGAGCATTTAAGGATTGGGGAGTCATAATCGACAGTCAGGAAAACGGTTGCTATATGCCGAGTCCCCCAATCCCAATCGAAAATCCTCGCCTCGCGAGTTGGCTTGTTGAAGCTACATTGCTAGCGTCCAATACGGCTTCCGGAGATTTTCGAGTATTGGTTAACAGTCCGGCGCTTTTTCCATTTCAGATCACTCGACTCTCCGTCGATACCCTCACGCGCTCCGGTAGATTGACCGTAGTCCGGCATGGAATGGAGGAAGCATTAGTGCAGTTGCGCCATACCTCCCCCGAGGCGTCAACATCCCGTCTGTAACTGTCCCAATTCCGGTGACGCGAACCGACGATTCTTCCCGTAGCGTACCTGCATCACCGGCTCTGCAATGAACCTCAAACGTGCGGCTATCCGTCACGCTGAGTACGTCGATTTCCTCTTCCACGACCACCAATGAATCGACGCCTCGTCGCGCCGACATTCTAATCAAAGAGCGAAGTTTTCTGTTCCGTTCGCTTCGGAGGATGAACCACCCGCGGTGCTTCCATGCCCCAGAGTCCGCGGAAGAGATCAACGGTCCCAGGACCGAACCCCGCGTAGTGGTTGTTGGCAAATGCCAGAATCATGATGCGCCGCTCTTGGATTTTCTTGAGAAGACTGACCCACTCGGAAAGATCACCTTGGCGATCAACAATCACCTTGTCCCAAGTTGTCGTTTTTTCCTCGATCCCTTTCCGGTCCCCCAACCACCGAACGTAAGTGAAGTCAGCGGTAATTAGATCGAATTTGTCCTTCATCTCCCAGGGCCGCGGCATCCAGCCTTGATCAATCAACGTGAGAGCAACGCCGTGCTCTCGTAACACGTCCGCGAGTTTAGGAACCAGCCAGTCCTTGTTGCGAATCTCGACGGCAAACTTGTGCTGCTTCGGAAGCCCCTTCAGAAACGGAACCAGTCTGGCTAGAAAATCGTCCAGAGACTTGAACGCGTATTTGTCGAACTTGCCGAATTGAAACAACAAGGGGCCGAGCTTTTCGCCTAGAGCCTCCATTGTCGTTAGAAAGACTTTGAATTCCTCATCACAATCTTTGAGAACCCTCTTGTGTGTGATCTCATGTGGTACTTTGGCCGCAAAAAGAAATCCCTCCGGGGTCTTGGCATTCCAGGAGCGCACCACGCTCACATTCGGAGTTGCATAGAAGGTCGAATCAATCTCTACAGTGTCGAAGTGCTGCGCGTAGTAGCTGAGGTAGTCGGCAGGTCGCAAACCCTTCGGATAGAACGATCCCTGCCATCCCGTGGCTGTGAACGATGAAGTTCCGAGAAGAATCGGCGAATGGTTCACACTGGAGAGTATAGCGAACCCGTGTCGTACATATCTTACCGCTGGTGCATCATGCCAGCGCGGCAGAGATACTCACGAGTAGGTGTGATCCAGTAAGGTATAACCAGGAACGTACATCATAGCCTTGGTCTCGTTGAACCTCCCCGAGTCCGCGATTTCACCCTAGCGCAAATGGAACGGGTGTATACTCGCGGTTCTCTAGAAGAAGGTCATTAACAAAAAAATGAATTTGACTCGATGGTACAGGGAGGACCCAAAATGGCGAAGATCGTGAGTCATCGTTCCGCTGTGACTTCCGACCGGAGTAAATCGATGCAAAGCCGTGCAAAAGATTCTGCAGATATCTTCTACTGGACAAGCGTGTTCAGGCTCAAACGGGTTGCCTGTGCAATCCTGTCGCTAGTGATCTTGCTGGGCTCGCTGTCAAGCCCAATCCCGATCTCTGCGGGAGCCGGGAAACATGGAGCCGAGGTAGAAATAGGAGTACCGAAGATACTTGAGTACTCGAGAGTCTATCCGCTTCTGGATGGTCTATTTCAAGATGTGGCGGCAACTCAGTTAGCATCGCTGACATTGAATCCCAATGCTCCGAACGCCAGCGCCCTGGACGCGTTGCAACAGGTCTTCCAGCTCCAATTGCAATACAGTGCGACGGCTGGAATTCAAAACAATCTCGCCGCGCAACAGAGTGCGAATGCCTCTACGTTTGCTTCGTTCCAGAACGCACTGTTACAGCAACAATCGCAGCTCGTCGCGACTCAATTCACCTCGCAACAGCAGGTTGGCGCAGCCCAACAGGCGCTGGACTCGCTTACCAATCCCACAGCCGATCAGACGGCCGCAGCCAAGCAGCGCCTCCAGGTGGCGACCGACAACCTCAATTCGATCACAGCGCAACTTACCGGCGTGCAAACCGCGCTGGCCAAGACTGTCAGTCCCAGCGCCAGTTTCAATCCCGTTGCTCCGAGTCCGCAAACCACCCCCCCCACACTGCCATCCCTACCCGCGCCTGCGCCTCCTTCAGGCCCAAGTGGCTTTTCGCCCAATTTTCCTGCTACCAAACAGATGGACAACCAGATCACCCTGCTTTGGGAGCGGTTGGCACGATTGGTCGAAACTTTAAACCAGGGAAACAATCCCGACGAGGACTTGTACTTGGTCGAATTCGACACGAACATCATGCCGCACGATCGCAACCACCAGTTGCTCAACATTCGATATCCGTTGAGTGGCTGCACTGGAGGGCAGCAGCCCTACGTACTGGACATGTATCCCAGAACTGCGGCTGTCAATGTGCTGAACGAGAAATACAAGGAGACGCGTTTTGGTCTCGGAGCTTTGATCTCTTTTTTCAGCGTTGGTCTGAACGCATCCTACAACCGCGATCACCTGAAGATTTCACAAGCGCTAAGCCAGTCTTCCTACATTACCGGTTACGGCGTGGGACAAAGCACCGTAGGCTGGCTGTATGGAATTAGTTTGGGCGATGACTCGATTGCCGCTGGCGTAAGGAGCGTTTACGCCCTGATTGCCGTCCCACGCGGCTGCACAGAGGCTAAGATTTCGTCTCCGATAGTGGAATGGACCAAAGATCCAGCGATGACCGAGGAAAAGAAAACGAAGGCAACAAACGAGAATGTTGTAGTGGGCTGGGATTCGAAGCCCTTTTTGGGAAAGGAGACCGCTGCTCCCAGGTGCCCCACCGCGGGGTGCGTTTCGAAAATCATGTACTCGCCTGTGGACTATGCAACTACGGATACTCAGGCACCGGTTATGGTCACCGCAACCTTCGCTCCTAATACGGCCACGTTAGATAAGGAAGAGATGATCAACGTGAATGGCCGGTATCTCCAGCGCGCGCGTGACAACTTCGGGCGAGCAGTGGTTGCCACCGGTATTAGCGGAAGCGGTGGAATTCTCGAAACCGGCACCTTAAGCGTGAACACTTGGTTGCCCGTCAGTTCCACAACCTTTGTGATGAACCTCGATGGTCTTCTGTTCAAGAATAAATTTCCGAATATCCTGCTGCAGTCTCCCAGAGGTGTAATCGACTTGACGAACAGTTTTGTCCCGAACGCCGAGGTAGTGATTTCCGGTGTTGGTTGGGATTGCAACACAGTCTGCCGTTACATTCTTCCTCAGCTGGCTCGGCCGAAACAGGCGGAAGGGAGAATCGCAATCGACCGCAGGGCCGCGTCTGGTCCGCCGGAGGATACCAGCGATTCAAACAGTACGCCTACGGACCAACTGTGCATCACTGTTCTCGAGACTTCTCCCAACCAGCCGTCAGCTACGCAATCCACAGCGACTTCCGCCTTGCAGATCCTTAGTGACACGGACTCGAATGTCTGGGGACCTCGCCCCGGCGTCGTTTTGGACTATGACTTGGATACTGTTGAACGGATGTCTCCTTTACCTCTAAGTGACTGCCAGGCCCAGGGAGCACGCTGGGTTTGCAATGTCAAACAAGATTGGAGAGACCGGAATATGGACGTCCGGATAGAGGATTTAGACCACCCCGGCGGGTCTTTCGTGGGCAAGGGCAGCTTGCCTCCCTGCGAAGGTGATCAATGTACGATTCCTTTTCTCTGGCGAAAACCGGCGCCGGTGTGGAATGATCCCGATGGTACCCCGAACGCCTGGACTCTCACATTGCCAATGGCAAATTTCCAGGAGAAGGACAAGGCAACTTTGAGCAATGCTCAGTGGTCCTTGCCGGCGGAACCTCCCAATTGCAAGGATTCGTCCAAAATCTGCGACGTTCGATTTACTATCCCGAAAAACCAGTTCGATAAAATTCGGGGAACAACCTTGTTGCGGATCATCGGCGCCGATGGGAAGCCTCGCGGTACTTCATCGAACCTGGCTCTTCGATCGGCCATAAGCCCGGTCGTTACGCTACTAAGCGCGGATCAACTAACCTTTTCAGGCAGAAATCTCGTCTATGACAAAATCCAGATTGGGGAGAACGGCAAACCAATGTCGATCTTGTGCAATGCCGCGGCGGACGCCACGCAATGCTCTCTGGCTAAGTATGACCCTGATGCAAAAGGCTTTCTATACTTCGTGGGTTCGTCCTCCCTCGTGCCAGTGGTCCGCTCTTCCGACGGGACGCAGATATTACATGACCCTGCCGCCATCAAAGCTGCTACGACAACCCAGCAGCCGGCCGGCGCCCCTGCTCCACCGCCTCCAGGTCAAACTGACAAGAAGCCTTCAGTTCCGGTTTCACAGAGCCAGCCCAATTAGGCGCTGTGCCGCTCATTCATCACTGAGTACAGTCATGGAAGCCGAAACTACTAGGAGTGAGAAAATCGCTGACCGGCCACATCGGACAACCGTAGTCCTCAGCCTCGTGGCGGTTGTCGTGGCAATCGGGTCGGCCACTATCGCTGGAATATCGGTTCACATTACCCACCTTCAATACGAGCTTGCGAGGGATGTTAAGGAAAAAGCCGATGCAGCGGCAAAGCAACATGAAGCTCAGCAGGAGCGAATGCTAGCTGCCACAGAGAAAGCAGCCGCGGGGCAAAAAGAACTCGCAGACGAGGCAGCAAATTCTCTCAAGCTCTCTAGGAGCCAGCTTCAAGCGCAATTCCGACCTTGGCTTCGTGTGGCCAAAGTAGAAGTCGTCCCGAATCCGATTTCAGGCAAGGACGACATTATAACGATCGTCAATCAAGGCACGTCCCAAACCGAGGATGTCGACGTGAAATGTTTTGTAGTAACAAATACGATTCCCGCTGGCCATCCGCTCGATGAAACGCCGAAAACGACAAAGGCGGATTTGGGAATTCTTGCTTTCTTCGATTTGCAGACGAAGGAAGTTGGTACACTCGAGATTTATACACCATTGGTAATGCGGTTTATGCGGTCGGCCCGAGCCGGGCGGAGACTTGCGTACGAACATTCGGACCTGGATTGCGGCATAACCTACGGAGGCGAGTTCGGGGCCAAGCATAAGCTTTCATTCACGATCCAATTGAAAGAGGATGGTTCGGTAGACACAGATGAGTATTCACTCAGCCAGAAGACGAAATGAAACCTGCGGCGTCCATCATTGGAGAGAACACGTTCATGGTCGGACTCGGACTCGCTTCTTTGGCATCGCGGTTCGGGATTTAGAACAGATGACGAGCTAACAGGAAGTTATTCAGGGCTCGCCGGCTTCTCCTTGACAACGCTTCGTGGGTCCTTGTCCTCGCGCAGTCCGACGAACTTCGAATGACGTAAGCTATCGCCCTCGGTCCATTCCAGGAACTCAATTTGCGCGACGGCTTCTGGCCTCAACCAAACTGCCTTTTTCACTTTCTCAGCGTTGAGTTCTTCACCAAATCGCGACCGCCTCGGCAGGAGTAGCGCCGAACAAATTCCTGGCGAAGATTGCTTCGGACTGGAAAAAACCAGATGGGCTTTTTGTAATACAACCGGAAGAAATTGATTCGTTTCTATTGCCGTTGTCCGTTGACCGACTACCCGGAGTAGCCAAAGTCAGGGAAGAAAAACAGAAGCAGCTTGAGGTACAAACGATCGCCGACCTGCGGCGAATGAATTTGTCGACACCCGAAGCCCGCTTCGGCCTCTTTGGCGTGCGCCTCTACGAGTTGGCGCGGGGGATCGACAACAGCGACGTAGTCCCTGACAGGCCAACACAATCTATATCCGCCGAGGACACCTTTGAGAAAGATGTCTTGCTGACCGAGATGGAGCCGATGATCCGAAAACTTGCGGAGCACACATAGGGTGCCTCGCGCAAGGAATCACGAATCGCTCGCACCGTCGTACTGAAACTGAAGACCAGCGACTTCAAAATTCTCACTCGCAGCCACACGCCAGGTTCTCCACCTTCTTCTTGCGAGGAACTCACGAATATCGCGCTGTCGCAGCGCGAACGCGTCGGCCTCAGGCCGCAGCAGCGGTTTCGTCTTGTTGGCGTGGGCCTAAGCAATTTTCACGAGCCCGCAGATGCATCTGCGCAGCCCGCTCTTTTCAGTTAGCGGTGGCCGTCAGTTGTCGGGGTAGGGACGACCATTGCTGATCGCTGGCGAAGATTCACTTCAAGAATTTTTTGGGCACTGGGACTTGAAGAGGTCTGATGAAATCCATGATTGGCACGTCACCGCGAGCCACATCGACCCATGCTGGGAGAAAACAAAGCCAGTGGTCAAACGCGAAATGAAAAAAGTCTAGTGATCTGGAGTTGCGCCAACAGGAATAATGATATCTCAAGAATCTAGGTTCCTCCTGACCCTGCGGCAGCCCGGAACGAAGCAGACAGTGCAATCGGAACTCAATCCCATAAGGTTCTCTCAACGCAAAGCGTGAAAAGGGCACAATTCGCCCGTTACGATCTTTGAATACATCCTTACAGATGCGTACGCCCCGTGGCAGTAAACCAAGGATAAGCGCAAGACATCCAAGCAGCGGCGCAACTAACACTAAAATGATAAGGCCTGCTACGCGTGAAGCTACACGTGAGGTGACACTCCAGCGCCGGTACGAGACTCTTCGCGCAGCTAGATAAAATCCGAAAGCAATCCACAACCTTAGAATCCCTGCGGGAGTCTCTTCGAGGTGACCACGCCATTCTTCGTCGTATCGTTCTCGCTGTTCTGCGCGCAACAAACGAACGGCAGCTTTTGTCACTTGCTCTGCAAGGAAAGGAAGCCACGCCTTAATTTCATCAGCGAATAGCGTGCTGAGGATAGAGATTATGGCGCTCAAGAGATTGTCCACGCGGCCCTCCCGATGGCAGTCTTAAAATCACTAAATTCCTTCCGCGCCCTGCGGGCACCAACTGCGGTGATTCGATAAAGTCGTCGCCTTGGTCTGCCGAGTTCGTGCGGGTCTCCGTCCTCCCATTCACTCTGGAGCCATTTGCACTGCTCCAGTCGCATGAGAATGGGATAAAGCGTACCTGAGGATAGTCCGGTCAACTTAGCGACGTCCGCGCCAGAAAGTTCGTCCTTGTTCGCGATAAATGCGCCTAAGACCTTGAGTAGTGAAGAGGTAATGCGTATGTTTGGGGTATCCATACTCGGAAGTCTATATAGGGTCCAGAATCGCGTCAACTGTATTCTTCTGTTCGTTGCGAACCGAGTGTGCTGATGACAGGTCGGAGTGGATGGGTTGCGAGACTAGTCATCGTCACGCGGGATGCGATACGTTCACAAGGATCAACGGGTCGATGAAGAAAAATAAAAAATATACAAAAGAGCGGCTAAGTCCTGGTATGGCGCGCCGGACAATTCCCGCACTACCGCTACCCCCGCTCTTGACATTTCGCTTTTTGTTCGCCTACCATGACGTATGCTTTCCCGGGCCAACAGTAGGTCAATATGAATTTACCCCTCGCAGCAAGCAGCGGGGAAGGACAGTCATCCCCGAGACCATGGGTGCTTCCCAATCGTGCGCTGACGCTTTATTACGGCTGCCCGGAAATGCCGCGACTCTCGCACTACTTCCTTCCGAGAGTCCTGCTTGAGGAAAAGCGAATCCTCTATCTTGACGGTGCAAATCAAATCAGCCCGCTGCTGGTAGCCCGTTTTGCTCGGGAGCGCGGCCTTGACGCGTCTGCTTTCAACTGCCTCATTCGAGTTTCTCGTGCGTTTACTTGCTTTCAATTGACGGAACTGATCCGTCGTGTCCCGAAAGTCCTTGCAAGGTTTTCCGCTGATGTGTTGATCGTCACGGCCTTGCCGGATTTGTATTTCGATGAAGATGTTCAGGATCGTCCGGCGCGCGCTTCGTTTGAACACGCGCTCGAAGGATTGCGCGAGGTTGCGCCGCTTCCACTTTCTGTGGCCGTTTTTTCGAATGCAGCATCGTTCAACACAAAACGGCGCGATTTCTTTCAGAAACTCCGCAACCAGGCTGACCACATCCTGAAAGTCGAACCCGGTTCCGAAAGCTCCCTTTCCTTTATCTGCGAGAAGAACACACCACTTTTATCAGTTTGAACAGAAAGTTCGAGGTGCATTATGGGCAGGACCGTCCCTACATTTGTCCAATTGATTGAACAAAACGCGGAACGATGGAAAAAGTTCCGGCGAGCGTTGCGGCGGGAGGACCAGCCGCATTTTGACCGGCTATTTGTCCGCGTACGTTGCTACACCCAGGCTGCCACCTACCAGTGTCACGACAACCCGATGGAAGCCATTCTCCTTTCCATTGCTCTCGACCAGGAAAAACGGCTCGACGCCGTGGAAAAAGTCTTGCAGAACGCAGGGGTGCTTTGTGAAATTGCAAGGATGGATTCTCGACCTCTATCCGAACAAGCGGGGCATGACCCTGTGGCTAATCGACAGGAATCAGGCGCACTACCGTTTGACCGATGACTTTGCGCCTGTCTTCTATGTATCGGGGAGCACGGAAAAACTTGCTCGTCTTCAGGACGCGGCGCAGACGCAAACCACCGACCTTCGCACCCAACTCACCGAAAGGATCGACCTGTGGCTGAACGCCACGCGCCAAGTCGTAAAGGTGTCCGTACTTTGCCCAGTGGATTTTGTTGGCTGGGGACGTTGGGTGCATCGCCTGGACTCGCGCCTACAGCTTTACAACAGCGACCTGATGGTGGCATCGCTCTATTGCTGGGAGAAGGGAATATTCCCACTGGCCTACGTCGAGGTCGAGACGGACGACGAGGGCAGAATCACGGCGATGGACTGCCAGGACGATGAATGGAAGCTCGACTATGAGATGCCTCCCCTCAAGATTATGCAGATTCGCCTTGCCGGAACTTCACGCATCGACCCGGCGCATGGACAAAGACCTGCCCTCGAAATAGAAGTCGATGGAACTTGTTGGGAGCTGGACGAAACCGGCGAACCACCCGCGCAAGGATTCGCCCACCTACTCAAGCGGGAAAACCCGGATGTGATTCTGTCCGAGTGGGGAGACTCAACCATTCTGCCCTTGCTGCGTCAGCAAGCGGAGCGTTTGAAACTCTCCTTGAACTTGAATCGCGACCTGAGCGCGTCGGTCCAGCAGTCCCGCGGGCGCAGTTACACGAGTTACGGGCGGATACTGTTCAAAGCCAGCGCAACAACCCTGTTCGGGCGCATCCATGTGGACAAGCAGAACTCCTTCATTTCGGAGAAGTGCGACTTCGCGGGCCTCTGGGAGTTGGCGCGAGTCACCAAGCTGCCCATCCAGTACGCGGCGCGCACGACCACTGGCACAGGCATTTCGTACATGCAAATGGAACTGGCGCACCGCGACGGCATATTAATACCGGAGCAGAAAGCGGAGCCCGAAGACCCAAAATCGCCGGATGAGCTATTGGCCGCGGATCGCGGCGGACTGGTGTTTGTGCCGAAGCTCGGGTTCACCGCGAATGTGGCGGAGTTGGATTTTGTGAGCCAGTTCCCAAGCATCATGGCGCGTTTCAATATCTCTCCCGAAACCATGAACTGCCCTTGCTGTCCCGACGCTCCCCGAATACCGGAGCTGGGCTATCGCGTTTGCCAGAAGAGGCGGGGCATCACCAGCCGAGTCGTGGAACGTTTGATTGCCAAGCGGATTGAATTGAAGAAACTCCAGAAGACGGCCGCCCCAGCCATCGCACAGCGATTCAAACTACAACGCGACTCGCTGAAGTGGCTCCTCGTCTGTTGCTTCGGATATACGGGATACAAGAATGCTCGTTTCGGCAAGATCGAAGCCCACGAAGCCATCAACGCTGTCGCACGCGAAACGCTATTAGTGGCGAAGGAACTGGCCGAGAGCCGGGGATTTGAGCTGATACACGCCCTCGTTGACTCGCTCTACGTGTGGCGAGAAGGAGCGACACAGGAGGATTTCGAGCAGCTTGCCAGAGAGATTGAGGAACGGACCAACCTTCCCTTGGCAATCGAGTCGGTCTATCGCTACGTCGTTTTCCTTCCATCGAAGCAATACCAGGGTGTTCCCGTCCCGAATCGTTTCTTCGCCGTTGGCGAGGATGGGGAGGTTAAGATCCGGGGGCTCGAATGCCGGCGTCACGATACGCCTCCACTGCTAAACCGAATGCAACATGAGGTGCTTTCCATCCTGGCCGAGGCGCACGACTACGAATCCTATGTACGGAAGCTAGAATCCGCCCGCATGGTTTTGGCTGGTTACGAAGAGCGCTTGGCGAGTGGGAAGGTCGAGGTCAAGGATCTCGTGGTGAGTAAGCGTATCACCAAGGAACCGCGTGACTATCAAAAGGCCGGTGTCACGGCGATTGCCGCCCAGCAACTCTTTGGGAGTGGCGTCAAACTACGCCCCGGTCAGAACATCGAGTACGTCATCACAGACAGTGAGTCCTCCGTACCGAACGATCGCGTTCGGGCCTTCGCGCTCTGGGAGGGATGGTTCGGCTACGACCGGAAGAAGTATGCGGCTATGCTACGCGAAGCGTTTGAACCGTTTGTGCAATGCGCGCCAAAGGCCGTTGACATCAAATGCTTGAACGAACCATTCTCCGAAGACGAATTGAAACGGTTTCCCCTCTTTGCTCCTTTGGCGCTCCTCCGATCTTGAAGTAAAACTTTCTCTTGTAGCACACCCTCCAGACGAGTCTTCACGGATTCACAAAACCACAACTGTCCTCGGTAGGTTCCCTACGGAACTGTCTTTCTCCCCTTTGCCCTTCCTGCGAGAAGACTGCGCCTAGACCGCCCGCTCCTTCTGTCAAGGGCGTCCGCTTCGCTCCCGTGAACGCGAACCCCGCGCGCCCTTGACAGCGCGGGCGGCTAGGCGCCGGGGACCTCTCAGGAAGGGCAATTGGTTCTTTTTTTCAAGCGAAACCACGCTCGAAAAAAGGAAGAAAAGAGGAAAAGCGAAATGCCAGAAAGACAACAGGCCACTTGGGGGGAACTCTTGCGCGATGCGGTCGAAAAGCCGGGCCGAATGCTCGAAGCCTACACCGCATTTCACAACTACAGCATCGGGAATGCCTTGCTTGCGCTCGAACAGTGCGTTCGACGCAACTTGCAGCCGGGTCCGCTCAACACCTATCGCGGTTGGCTCGAACGCAAACGGCACGTCCGCAAGGGGGAGACAGGAATCACCCTCTGTATGCCGATGCCATTCAAGCGAACCACGCACACCGACAACGCGGAGGAAGAACCAGAGGAACCACAGACACGACACGCCTTCCGTTTCCGCGCCTATTGGTTTGTCCTCGCGCAAACCGAAGGGGAAGAAACCTACATTGCGCCCATTCCCGGCTTCGATACGGATACGGCGCTCGATACTTTGCATATAGCGCGCATACCGTTCGACGAACTAAACGGCAACATTCAGGGGTTTGCGAGGCAACGGGAAATTGCTGTAAGTCCTCTTGCCGCACTCCCTCACAAAACCACATTCCACGAAATCGCCCACATCGTTCTTGGCCACACCGCTACAGAAACACTTGTGGACGGCGAACTCACTCCCCGCCATCTCCGCGAGGTGGAAGCGGAATCCGTCGCGCTGATCTGTTGCGAGACGCTGGGCCTCGAAGGAGCCGAGTTCTGCCGGGGCTACATCCAGCACTGGCTGAAAACCGAAAAGGAAATCCCCAACCATAACGCGGCTCGCATCTTTACCGCCGCTACTTCCATTTTGAAAGCGGGAATCCCCGCAGCGGGCAGCCTTTAGGCTGCCCGCTCCACGTTTGTCTCGGGCTCGTCGTGCCAGTTGGAAGAAATTCAAAAAGACTTTGCAAAACAAGAAGGAGAAAAGGATATGAGCACGAAAGAAACAATGAAACCGTTGCAAGAATACGTGAACGTTCCCCTCGCGCAGTTGGTCGAATCTTCGACCAACCCGCGCAAGACGTTCGATGAGGAAAAACTGGAGGAACTGGCCGAAAGCATCCGCAGCAAAGGGGTCCTTTCACCGCTCCTCATGCGGAGAGTGAACGGACATTTCGAAATCGTTTCGGGGGCACGGCGCTATCGCGCCGCGCAGCGAGCGGGTTTGTCGGAAGTGCCCGCTCGCATCGCCGACCTTAACGACGAGGAGGCGCTCGAAACGCAAATCGTCGAGAACGTTCTTAGGGCCGATGTGCATCCGTTCGAGGAAGCGCAAGGGTTTCGCGCTTTGCTCGACCGGGAAGGGGCCGCGTACACTATCGAGAAGATATCCGCGAAAACGGGTAAGAACGCCGCATACATCGCCAAACGAATCAGGCTCTTGGACCTCATTCCACCTGTGGCCGAGGCGTTCACCGCCGGACACATCGGCGTCGAGCACGCCCTGCTCATTGCCAAGCTCGGAGCGGACGCGCAGCAGAAGGCGTTCGCACACTGCTTTGACGGCTACTACGCCGGTAACGACAGCGAGCGGAGCGTCGTTCCCATCAGTCGCTTGCAGGCGTGGATAGCGCAGAACATCTACCTCAGCCTCAAATCCGTTCCGTTTTCAAAGGACGATGAAAGGCTCTTGCCGGAAGCGGGGAGCTGTGCCAACTGCCCGAAGCGCACCGGATATAACAGGTTGCTTTTTTCCGAAGTCCGGGAGGATTCCGATTCCTGCGCCGATGCCGCGTGTTTCAATCGCAAGCTCGACGCGCATATCACGCAGCGCGTTTCGAAAATACCGAATCTCGTGCAGATTTCGGACAACTACAATGCCACAGACGGAACGTCCATTCTCGCACGCCGCAACTACGTTGAAGTCGTGGCCCGGAAGAACAAGAAGGGCAAAGAGGCAAGGCCCGAAGAAAAACTCTGCAACCATTTGACCCCGGCCATCCACGCGGACGGCGTGGATAAGGGCCGACTTGTCAAAGTCTGCGCGGACCCAGCCTGCAAGATTCATTTTGGAGACCGCCAGCAGGAAGAAAAACAGCGGTTGCAATGGAAGGCGGAAAAGACCGCTGCCAACCGGAAAGCAAAAGAAACGCTCGCCTTCCGGCACCGCCTTCTGGCCGATGTGCTCAAGCGGGTGAAGCCGCAATTCGGAACGGAGGAGCTACGCATGGTGGCGCAGTTTGTCTTGCGCTCGCTGTCGCACGAACTGGCGTCCCGCCTTGCCAAACGCCACGCGTTGCAAAACCCGAAAGACGCCAATGATTGGCAAATGGCCGAGAAAGCGCGGATGCTTTACAAAAAGGCAGACGGGACTGCACTGGCTGTTCTCATTTTCGAGGCCACGCTCATCAGCTCTGCCGGAAACGCATCCGCAAGCAAAGACGATGACCCGCTGGCGGAAGCAGCCAGCCTTTACAAAGTCGATACGAAGGCGTTGCGCGCTGCCGTTGCTAAAGCCGAAAAGGAGAAAGCGGAGAAGAAGGACAAGTCGGCCAGCAGGAAGGAGAAAATCGCACCCAAACCAAAATCCGCTCGCAATTAGCGGAGTCGCAAAACCGAACGGGGCCGTCCTTCACCGGACGGCCCCGTTCTCCTCCCTCTTCCGCACTTCCCAAAATCTCCGGCGTTACCCTATCAGCGTCTCTCCCATCAACGTGAACGTCAGATCACCGAAGCCACGATACTGAAGTGCAACGGGTGCATGGTAGAATCCGCGCAGGGAGCACACATGCGCGGAAGGAGACCACTGTGGGATTAAAGGATTGGTTAGCGAAGAACGTCGCAGGAGTCTCAACGTATGGCGAAGTGATGGGGCGCGAGTGCGTGAAGAACGGTATCGTGCTTGGGCGCGTCCTCTATCTAAGTCACGGGACAAGCGCAACGCCCACACAAAGATTTGTCTTTACGGATGGCGAAGAGATGCAATCAATCGGTTTTGAACTCTACTGCAAAGACCCGCTCAACAAACCTGCATTGGAAGACTCTTCTGAGTTGTCGAAGCAGACGCGCACTGCGGGGATTGCATTCGCCACTCAGTTGTGTCTGACCGCATCTTCCAACTTCATGCGAAACGATACGAACCGTCGCGATTTTCATCGTTCGTTGGGAGCGTCAACGAAAGCCGAAGTGATTGCACAGAACTCAGGGATAGAGATGGAGGGAGTGATGCGCTTCCTCAGATTGCCGACCGAAGAGACTTCCAAAGTGCTAAACATGGAAGACCCCGGAATACGGGACACATTAGGCGGCTACCTTCAAGATTTGAGCAAACAAAAGAGCTACGGTTCGGTCGCCTTTCAGCAGAAAGGCATTCTTGGATTCGATATAGTCGCCGTTCCCCTTGCACAAGAGACGGTACTCAAGATACGCGAAGCCTGCGAGAAGTTTCGTTGGTGAACGAGAGAGAAAGGAAGATAGATTTGAGCACCGAAAGGAGTTCCCGCGAATGGATGCAAAGCACAAACGAGTCGTCACAACTAATCCGATAGCAATCAAATACGGACAAAGCCGAGTCCATGCTCCACACCCCATCCCGTGGCACGCTTTCACTCAGGCAGTCAAATGCCCGGAGTGTGAGACCGTTTATGTCGTGGCTGCGGATAGCGTTTTGGGAATCCCGGCACCGAAGTTGCTAGATGTTGTGAAGGAGCAGCATAAAAATAAGCAGCAGCACCCCGACTACATCGCGTTCGACCCTGCATTTACCACCGTTTCTGATTGCGACTGTGGTTGGTAGTGGAGAGAGCACACTTGAATCAGTGGAAGTAAAAGGAAGGGGGAACCGTATGAAAGTCGCTGCGTTGCTACTTGCGACGTTGCTGTTGTCGTGCATGGTTTCTGCGAAGGCCGATTGTCCAACGACTGCCAGTTGTGCAGAGCACGGGATGAACGGAAATCCTACGGGTCAGTACAAGTGGCAAGGCGCGACAGAGTACGCAGAGTTCTCGCATCCGACCGCGAATGGCGGTACGCACAAATGGTGGGAGAAGTGCAGTTAGACTTGTTTCCAAACGAAGGCAGGTAACTTCAGGTCGGCGTCGCTGAGAAAATTCTTCGCGATTTCTTCGGCTTTTGGTTTGGCTTCTTCGACGGTATCGGCGTACGCGTCTTCCACCGAAGACCCGATAAGGAAGCCACTCGTTCGCGACTCAGGATTGGGCGCTCCGAGCAGCTCTCGGCAGTCACGGACACTGTCGGTACCGAAGGAACGTCCAGCTTCCCGTGCGAGATCGAACCGCCTAGTCCCCGCCGAGCGCATTGTTTTTCCCTCTGACTCTTCTCTTCGACTCTTGACGATCCTCGACACAGGACTCGCCCTTCCGGTTGCCGGTCCCGCGAGGCTATCCCAGCGATGCGATGCCACCGTGGTTCCTCGTCCACCGTCCAACAGCAGGCGATGCGAGAGCGAGCGTCCCGTGTGGATTGTGCTTTCCGTTTCCCACAAAAACGAGTTCTGCTCATTTCATTTTTCGCCTCTATTTCGCCCTCTCCATTGGGCACGGCTTCGGGGGAATTCCTGCGCCCTGCAGCTTCGTGTCTTCTGCTTTTCCGTTTCCTCCCAAGAAATTCTTCGCAAGCGACAGCGAAGACTTTTTGTGCCCCTCCCGAAATGCAGACGCTCGCCTTGGGAGCAGACCCCTCTCGCTTTCAAGTGCCCCAATTACAAGGGCAGAAAATGGAGCTTGAAAAAAAATGTACGAAAATCGCGTCGAACTAATCGGGTTTTTGGGTAAGAGCCCAGAACGCAAATCCACAAAGAAAACGGGACGGACCCTCACCATCCTCTCCCTCGCCACCAAGACCTGGTGGAAGGACAAGGACGAGCAACCCCAGGAAAAAACCGAGTGGCACCGCGTCATCGTTTGGAATGGCCTCGCGGAATACGCGGCGGACAAACTGAAGAAGGGCGACCACCTGTATGTCGCAGGGACGCTCGTGAGCAACGTCTACGAGAAGGAGACCGGCAAAGGGAAAAACAAAGGCAAGGTGCAGATCACGGCGTGGCAAATCAAGGCGTTTTCGATTCGCAAGCTGGACCGCAAGGAAACGGTCCCGACAGCGCCCGCAACATTGCCTGAGCCGCAGCCTGAGGAGGCACCCTTCTGAATCTCGCAACCGAGGAGGCTCCGGCGAAAGCCGGAGCCTTTTCTTACGTTAGGCTCCCGCGGTTTCCGCAAGGCGCATCGCCACTCCAGTCACGCGCCCCACAATCTCCGCACCGTGCGGGTGTGCGAACTGACGAACTTGGCACCGCGAGAGAGGATGAGGAATCGAAAGCAGTTGACCTTCCTTGACTTCACACCAACTGCAAATATATTCATCGCGCAACTCGGTGAAGTCCGAGGAGGAGAAGCCTTCGATCTTCTGCAGCTCCTGAACACCGGGCACTCTGGGACGCTATGCACGATCCACGCAAGTTCCGCACAACAGGGTCTTGCGCGCTTCACAAGTTGTGTGCTCCAGAGCGGCGTTGAGCTACCTTTCAGAGCTATTAAGACAAACATCGCCGATTCGCTCAACGTCGTCATCCATGTCGACCGCCGGCCAGGTCGCCGATACATTTCCGAGGTTCTCCTGATCAACCGATATGACCCGGATGCGGACCTGTTCGACTACGGCGCCGTGTACTTGGCCAAGCAGGACCATCCGTGAGAACCGATAACAAGTTCGTGCCGCGCAATCTCACTGCATCGGAGTACGTCCGGGAGCTTTTCGGGCCTGAAGATAATGCCGCCGTCCTCGTGCGGAATCGCTCCACAGGCCACACGGTTCAGACCATTTCCAAGGCTGAGACCATCGCGAGCCCTGAATTTCAAACCTGGCTCGCGAGTCAGAGCGCCAGTGGCTATGACGTATTCATGGGCATGAATCCCATCAAGGACGGTGCCCACAATCGGACCAAGGGGGACATCAAGGATATCCGCCACGTCTATCTCGACCTCGACCGAAAGGGTGACGAAGCTCTCGAAGCCATTCACAATTCAACCGAAGTACCGGCACCAAACTTCGTTCTCGATACCTCTCCGCGCAAGCACCAGGTCGTGTGGAAAGTGAGCGGGTTCAGTCATGATGACGCGGAGTCTCTCCTTCACAACCTCGCAAATAAATTCGGAGGCGATCTCGCGGCAACCGATTCAACGCGCGTACTCCGCATGCCGGGATTCGCCAACCGAAAACTCTCCGAGAAATTCATTGTCCGAGCGTGCCAGGAAAGCGATGCGGTCTACAGGCTTCCCGACTTCACCATTGAAGAAGACTCGCCCGAAACTCCCCGTCACTTTGGTGCCTACAGACAACGCGAACGGACGGTCTCGAGTGACCACAAATCTCAATCCGAGCGCGATTGGGCCTACGCGAAGCGCGCCCTCTCCCGAGGGGACGATCCCGAAGTCGTCATCCAGCGCATCGCCGACTACCGCGTGGATGACAAAAGCGATCCGGTTTACTACGCACGGCACACCGTTACGAAGGCTCAAGCCGAACTCGCGCAACAGAACACCGTAGAAAGGCCTGCTCAAGGGGATGGAACAGAAACAAAGGAAATCCGAATTGACCATTGAGGAACCGCCAAACTACTCCCCGAGCGGAAAGGATTCGGGGGCGGTCCAGGCAGGGTTTGTGACGAAGCTCTTGACGACCGATGACGTGGCGGAGATGACGGGACTCTCACCGGAGACACTGGCCCAATGGCGCTGGCTCAAGAAGGAAATTCCATTTGTCCGGCTGGGCAAAAAATGTGTTCGTTACCGGCAAAGTGATATTGACGCGTGGGTTGAGAAGAGGCTAGTGTCGGTTACCTCGGGGCAAAACCCGGGAAGGAGGTAGTATTGGCAGTATTCAGACGAGGTAAACACTTTTACTACGACTTTGAATTCGGCGGTCGCCGATTTCGTAAGTCAACTCAACTAACCAACCAACGCGCAGCTGAAAAGGTGGAGTCGGTTCTGAAAACGGAGCTGATCCAGGGAACGCACGGGCTACGGCCACGTGAACAGCCACCCTTGTTCGAGGAATACGTGGAGATCTTTCTCCAACGAATCGAACAACCACTCGCTCAAAACACAATCGACCTGCACAACAACAGCCTCAAGTTCTTGCGTAAACGGTTCAAGGGAAAATTCTTGGACCAGATTACCAAGAGCATGATTGAGGACTACAAGACCAGTCGAGCCAGAGACCTAAAGAAGGGGAGCGAAACACAGACGGTCTCCCCGGCCACGGTGAATCGCGAGCTTGGCACGCTCAAGAAGATTCTCAACATGGCCGTAGACGATGGACTACTTTGGAAAAGCCCCGCAAGAAAAGTACAGCCCTTTCCAGAGGAAATCCCGGATGTCCACATCCTGACGTTTGAAGAGGAACTTAAGTATTTGGCGCTCGCCTCCGAGCCCCTCAAGAGCGTCGCCATCATCATGCTCGGGCAGGGAATGCGGCCCGATGAAGTCTTTCGCATGACCTATTCGAATATTGATTTCTTCAACCGCACGATCTTCATCGTACGCGGGAAGACAAAGAATGCCCGACGCACTCTGTCCATGAGCAAGGAAGTCTTCGACCTGCTCAAGCAACGCAGGCAGAGCCATAAAAATGACTACTGGGTTTTTCCCAGTCCTACGAAACCAGGCACGCATCTCGGGTCTGTCCGCAAAGCGCACAATCGCGTTTGCGGCAAGATCAAATTGAGGGGCGTCATAGACCTATATAACCTGCGTCACACCTTTGCCACCCGGTCCATTCTGTCCGGGACGGATGTGACCATCCTGCAGAGAATCCTAGGGCACTCGGAGATCGGAATGACCATGCGGTATGTGAAGATCGCCGAGCACTACAAAGTGGAAGCAGTTGAAAAGATGGAGAAGTATCGTGCGGTGATGATGCAAGAAGCTGAGGCGAAATTGGGGATGTTGCAGTAGGTCCCCCCAATTTCCCCCCAATTGAGGGGAAGGATTTTCGAGAGATGCCTGTAAGTCGCAGAAAAGATTGGTCGGGGCGCCGAGATTTGAACTCGGGACCTCCTGCGCCCAAGGCAGGCGCGCTACCAGGCTGCGCTACGCCCCGACATCAAGTGCACTTTTCATTCTAAGGCAACACCGAAGCTTCTGCCTAGCGCAACGATCAGCGACACTTTCAAAACAAACCGCTGACGAAAAAGAGGGAATTTGAAGGTCACAAAGCAATTCTTGTACTTCCCCGTTTGCGTTACATTCGCGTTCTAAATCCCCTTGCGCTACGATGAGACGTGCTCACGCCAGCTTCCGGGGAAGCGCCTTCGAAAGGAAATGGAATGAAACGCGGGATTCTAGCCGTTTTGCTTGTCGTCACAGTATTGTTCGCGGTCGCCTGCAAATCGAAAACCGGTGAAAAGGAAGCCATTCGCTCGGGAGTCATCAAGCATCTCACCGAGTTGAACATGCTCAACCTGAACAATATGGACGTGAACATCACGCAAGCCACGGTGAACGGCAACCAGGCTCAGGCGCAGGTGGAGATTCGCGCCAAGGGCGGCGACCCAAGCGCCAACGCGATGCAGATTGGCTACTCCCTCGAAAAGCGCGGCGAAGAGTGGGTGGTGCTGAAAAGCACCGGCATGGGAGGCGGAATGCAGCATCCAGGCCCGGGAGAAGCGCCACCGGCCGGCGCCGCGTCTGGCGCAATGCCGCCGGGGCATCCGAATGTTACGGGCGGCAGCGGGCAAACGCCGGGCACGCATCCCGATTTCAACGCGATCTTGAATAGCGCGCCGAGCCAGCAGCCGAACCCGCAGACTCCACCACCGCCCGCCTCAACAAGCAAACCCTGACGATTGCCACTCTGACGTGCTAGCCGAACCGGCCGTTTCGGACCAATGGGGTAGCGCCGGCATCCTGCCGGCAAGCGTTCGCATAAAATAATCCTCGCCGACTGCAGGCCGGCGCTACTATTTACTGCGCCGCGTCCGCAGATTCTCAAGTACTCAATGTACTTACGAGAAGAGCGGCTAGACTGTCTTGTCTTTTGAATAGCAAAGCGATTCCAAGTTGCACTCGGCGCACTTGGGCTTGCGCGCGGCGCAGACGCGGCGGCCGTGCCAGATGAGCTGGTGAGAAAACTTGATCCATCTATGTTCTGGGATCACCTTCATCAAGTCCTGCTCGATCTTTTTGGGATCGTCGTTGCGCGTCAGGTCGAGCCGCTGCGAGAGCCGGATCACGTGCGTATCCACCACCACGCCGCTGGCGATTCCATAAGCTGTACCGAGCACGACGTTGGCCGTCTTTCGCGCCACGCCGGGCAGCGTCAGGATCTCTTCCATTGTGCGCGGGACCTCACCGCCGAATCTCTCGATCAACCCCTTGCTGGCGCCCATGATGGACTTCGTCTTATTGCGGAAAAATCCGGTCGGCCGGATCTCCTTCTCGAGTTCTGCGGGAGACGCATAGGCGAAATCCTCCGGCTTCGTATATTTCTTGAAAAGCTCGCTTGTCACCTGGTTGACGCGCACATCGGTGCACTGCGCCGAAAGAATCGTAGCGATCAGCAACTGAAACGCATTCGAATAATTCAATTCGCAAGTAGCGTCCGGGTAAGCAGCATCCAGCCCCGCCAGAATCGCAGCCACCCGCTTCGGGTCAGTGCCCGCTGCAACTCCTGCCGGTTTCCTGGTCGCTGGCTTTTTGCCCGAGGCTTTCTTCACGGCTTTCTTCTTGCCGCTCTTCATTTGTTTCTTCGCTGCCATCTCCCCCTCTTCTCCGCGAACTCTGTGGAACCTCTGTGCCCTCTGTGTTGAAATCTTATCTCTTCACTCCAAAACTTCCAGCAACCGCCGGAACGCCTTTCCCCGATGGCTATGCTCGCTCTTCTCCTCCGCCCGCAATTCCGCAAAACTCTTCTCCAGCGGCGGAAAGAAAAACACCGGGTCGTAACCAAAACCCTCCGCCCCGCGCGGCGCCTCCAGAATCTCCCCGTCCACCTTTTCCGAAACAACCGCAATAGCCCGGCCAGCCCGAACCGCCGCGATCACGCAAACAAAGTACGCGCTTCGGTTCGCGCCCTCCAGCCTCTTCATCTCAAAAAGCAGCTTGGCAATTTTCTGCTCGCTGCTGGCGCTCGGGCCAGCATAGCGAGCCGAGAGCACGCCCGGCGCTCCACCCAATGCCGGCACAACTAGCCCCGAATCATCGGCGAACACAATCCCATCGTACCCGCGCGAATAGTAAAACGCCTTGCCCGTGGCGTTTTCCGCAAACGTCGGCGCCGCTTCCTCAAACTCCGGCAACTTCGCGTAATCCAGCAGCAATTCCAATTGCCAATTCCCCCTGCCAGCCTCGGCCAGCACCCGAAACTCTTTCAGCTTTCCTGCGTTTCCCGAAGCCAGATAAAGCGTGCGCACTTCCCTGGTAGCTGTCATTTTCACTTGTTGTCTTGGATTCTCTGCGTTCCGAAAAAAAGTTTGCAACGATTACCGCTTGCGTCCCAGGAAATTCGTGGGCAGCACCGTGCGCTGCTCTTCGCCCAGCAAGCGAATGCCGGCCGCCGCGAGCGCCAACAGGTCCTGCATCTCCGCGCCGGCAAAAGGGCGGCCCTCCGCGGTCGCCTGAATCTCCACGAAGTCCCCGCTCCCGGTCATCACCACGTTCATGTCCACTTCCGCGCGCGAATCCTCTTCGTAGCACAGATCCAGCAGCGAAACATCGTCCACAATTCCAACGCTCGTCGCCGCCACCGAATCGATCAGCGGTGAAGTCTTCAGCATCCCCGCGGCAACCAGCCGCTCCATGGCCAGCGCCATCGCCACAAACGCTCCAGTAATGGAAGCTGTGCGCGTCCCACCATCGGCTTCGATCACGTCGCAATCGATCCACACGGTTCGCTCGCCCAGCGCTTCCTGGTCCGTCACCGCCCGCAGCGATCGCCCGATCAGCCGCTGAATCTCCACCGTCCTCCCGCTCTGTTTCCCCCGCGCCGCTTCGCGTGGCGTGCGTTCTTCCGTCGCGCGCGGCAGCATCCCGTACTCGCTCGTCACCCAGCCCTTGCCGCTGCCTTTCAAAAATCCAGGCACCCCATCCGCGACGGTCGCCGTGCTGATCACCCGCGTCTTTCCCAATTCGATCAACACGCTTCCTTCCGCCTGGGAAATAAAATCCGGCGTGATTTTCAAGCTGCGTAACTGGTCGGCGTGCCGCCCGTCGCTCCGCATTGCAAGCCTCTTTTCCATCTCGCACAAACTTTCGAACGTCTTATTTCCGCTTCGTCGCCTTGCGCATCGTGTCTACGGCCTTGCGAATCGGTGCCGGCAACAACGAACCCGGCGGCGACGGATTATCCAGTTGCGTACCCGCCGCGTCTCTGGCATTCACGCGGAACAATTGCGTCAGGTCCACGTGACCCGCCAGCGTATCCGCTTCCTGCCCGTGAATCAAAATTTTTAGCCGCAGCACCTGCGGCACATTGGCTTCGAGCGTGCGCGTTATAGACTCCACCGCCAGTTGCTCGCTTTGAATCCCCGATGGAATCGAAGTCCGGATTTCGTCCGAAAAATCCGCGATACCCGTGCCGTCGGGCAAAATGTAGAACGCCAGCAGCGCCGCATCCGGCGGCAACGTCCGCGATTCGGCATCCACCGGTCCGGCCAGCAGCGTGTTCAGCACCTGCTTGGCGCGCAAAACCGGATCGCGCGACAGCGGCAATTCCACCGTTACGGGAACCAACTCACCCTCCTGGCCGCGTGAACCCCAGAACATGTTCACCTTCACCATCGGATCCCCGGTGCTCACGGGGGCCACGGGCAGCAATTCGCGCCGCGCCTGCTCGGCGGTTTTTTCCGTCAGATCTTTCGCCTTATTCACCTGGCGCCGCAGTGCTGGCAAGTAGATCGCCGCTGCAATCACCGCTGCCAGCAGCGCGCCTCCCAGCCACACCGTCCACTTCGGGTTCATGGCTGCGCGCCTCCGCCGGAAAACGGATTGTTCGGCACCACGTATGTAGGCCGAAAATCCACCAGGCCGCGGGCGATGGCATCCGCCACGCCCGGTACCATGCGGTCGAGCTCCGCGCGCTCCTTCACGGACACGCTGGAAATTTCCACCGCAATTGCCGGCGCGGCCGTTGTACGCAGTTGCCGCACCGGCGCCGTCTGCAGTGTGTCTGGCGAACCTTTAAAACGTTTCGACAATTCCTGCTGTACCAAATCGCCCAATTTGCGGCTCAGGCTCAGAAAGGGAGTTTGCGCGCGGTCCCACGGAATCAGCCCGGGGATGTTGCTGGGCGCCGGCGCGTCCGGTTCGACGTAGACGCGCGCAGTGCCGGTCAATCCCGTCGAGGCGATGTGCATCGTGATGAAGACCGCGCCGCGTTGCGCGTTGGCGCGCGCCGAACGGTCATCGAAGGACGGATCGTCGTTTCCTTCGCGCGTCAGGATCACCTGGAAGCCTTGCGCTTCCAGTGCCTTTTTTGTGGCAAACGCGAATTGCAGCACTTCATCGCTTTCGGTGATGCCTTCCGTTCCGCGCGCCCCCGGGTCGGTGCCACCATGCGCAGGATCCAGCACGACTACGTTCAAGCCCGTCCGCGGCGCCTGAGCGGCCAAGTTGCCCGAGGCTTGTTGCGAGCCGGAAGGCCCGGAGGAAGGGGAAGGGGCGGAGTTCGCAGTCGCCTGGACCGTTTTTGCTCCACCTCTTTGCGCCGGCACTGCCCACGCGATCGTGACGCCACACAATGCGGCGCCAAGCATGCCGCTAGCCAATAATTGCCATGGGGTTGAACAGAATCTCACGACCAGCAGGATACCAAATCTCAACGCCATCGTTGTTTAGAAGAAATGCTTGCGACACGGAAGAGGACTCCTTTTGAGTGCGGAGGCGAAGCCTCCGCTTTTACGCAGTCGGCCTTGCTACCAAACAAATGTTCGTCACGTGGTTGAGTCCTCAAAAGCGGGCCGACCCGGTCGGCCCGCACTCCAAAAAAAGGCCCGGCCTCTGAGCCGGGCTTCGGACAACGTGAATTAGGTCATCTCCCTTACTCAGTCCGCCGCCGCTCCCTGCGGAGCCGCCTCCGACGCGAACCGCGCCTGGATCTTCCGCGTGGCGTAGTACATCGCAAACCCCGCCACCACAATAATCATTCCGAAAAGCAACCCATTCATGCCCAGTATGGTTTCGCGATCGCTCTCCACCAGCGACAGCAGCAGCAATCCCAGCGGAAAGATCCCGCAGGTAACCGCCCCCGCCGTGCCTCCCGGCACGCGAAACTCTCGCTTCAACTGCGGCTCGCGAACCCGCAGCACCACCAGCGTCACGAACTCCAGCATCAGCGACGCGCCGTACAACATAATGTCCAGCGTCACCAGCCGCTTGAAGCCCAGCCCCAGGCAAAGCGCCCAGCAGCTTGCCAGCACCACCACCGCGACCCATGGCGTCCCGTTCTTGCCGGTCACCTTGCCGAACGCCTTCGGCAGCATGCCGTCTCGCGCCATCGCCAGCGGCAGCCGCGAGTAACTCATCACCAGCGCGTTGAACATGCCAAACGCGCTCATCATTCCCCCGATCGTCACCATGAAGCGCAGCCACTCGAAGCCCATCACCTTGCCGCCCAGCTGGCCGGCAATCGCCGCCCATGAGCCGTCTTCGGCGAATGCCGAGGCCGGCATTCCGGTGAGGTAGACGGCCACAAACGGCAGAACGTACGTGATCGAAACCAGGATCACCGCCGCGATCATCGCCTTTGGATAAGTCCGCTGCGGCCGTTCGACTTCCTGCGCGATGGTCGAGGCGTTATCCCATCCCATGTAATTCCACATCGCCACAAGGATTGCCCCGAGCAGGCCCACACCCGCGCCAGTCGCGGCCGCATGTGGTTCGCCCCCGAACGCGCCCAACTTCACCGGCGTCAGCACCACGATCAGCCCGAACGGCAGCGACAACAGGAAGAAGAGCCACAACGACGTGATGCCCACCACCCGGATGCCCGCCAGATTCAGTGCGGCGCAGGCCACCACCACGAACAAGCCCGCGAGGATCCCGTGATTCCCCTCGCCAAACCACGGCGACATCTGCTTCAGGTAGAACACGAACAATGTGGGATAAATCGCCATATCAAAGATACTGGCGGCCAGCGAAAGCCAAGCTTCCTGGAAGCCCCAGAAATTGCCCAGGCCGCGGCGCACCCACGCGTAGTAACCGCCCTCGTGCGGCAGCGCGCTGGAAAGCTCGCCGATCATGAAAGCCGTCGGCAGGCACCACAGGACCGGAAGAAACAGCAGCACCAGAATCCCGCGGCCGTAACCCGCGCCGGAGATAATTGCCTCGGTGCCGTACGTTCCGCCGGACACCATGAAAAACGTGGCGGCAACAAGCGGCCAGAGCGTCAACTTTGCGGCTCTCTTTTTCGCGATGGGAAGTGCTTGGGAAGGAATTTGGGCGGGCAGCGATAAAGTGCTCAATTTTTTTCTCTCGTCCTCCTAAAGTGACTCTCGCTTTCCAATTTCTTGAAGCAAGCTCACCTTTCGAAGAATACATTCTCTGTTCTGCCATGCAAGAAAAAAATGCGCCTCGGCGAAAATTTTTTCGAGCGCGCCACCTGTCCTCGGGTACTAGCCGTTTCGTTCCACTCATTGCGGCGGCTCATGGCCAAGCGTTCCACTTCCTCAATCCTGCCGCCGCCTCCCACAGGCTGTGGTAAACTCCGCGAGTCTTTTTTTAATCCCAATCTCCACCGGAGTTCATTCGCATGAGGACTTTTCTGGCAGCGTTATCCGGACTGTATCTTCTGGCTGGTTCCATTACCCTCGCGCAGCAACCGGCCGCGCCCCGCGCGATCACCGTCGATGACCTCTTCGACGTGAAAGAAGCGCACGAAGCGCAGATCAGCCCCGACGGGCAAGTGATCGCGTTCACCGTCAACTCAGCCTCGCTCAAAGAAGACAAGCCGGAATCCCGTATCTGGATGGTGCCCGCTGCTGGCGGAGATGCCATCCCGCTCACAGCCGAAGGCGTGTCGTCCTCTCACCCGCGTTGGTCGCTAGATGGAAAGTATCTGGCGTTTCTTTCCAGCCGCAAGGATGCGGAAGGCAACGACGAGAAAACCCAGGTCTACCTGCTCAATCGCCAGGGTGGCGAGGCGCAGCGCGTGACCGAGGTGATGCAGGACGTCGAAGAGTTCGAATGGGCGCCCGACGGCAAGCAACTGGTTTTGATTCTTCGCGATCCAACGCCGGAAGATCTCGAAGCCGCAGCCAGAAAATCCAAAGGTGCTGATGATAACGCTGCGAAAAAGTCCAAGGCGCAGCCCCCCTGGGTCATTGACCGCCTGCAGTTCAAGAACGACAATGTCGGCTATATTGACCGCCGCCGCACCCATCTTTATGTGTTCAATCTCGCGGCAAAGAGCCAGCGCCAGGTGACTTCGGGCGATTACGACGATTCGCAGCCGGCCTGGTCGCCGGACGGCAAGTCTCTCGCCTTCGCCAGCAACCGCACCAAACCCGATCCTGACACCACCTACAACTCCGACATCTGGGTGGTTGCTGCCGACAATACCGATCAGGGCGCCCACCCGGTGCAGGTCACCAAATTTCCGGGCCAGAAAGAGCGTCCTTCCTGGTCACCCGACGGCAAGTGGCTCACTTACACCGCCACGGTTGACCTGAAGCTTTTCTACTACGCCACGAAACACGTCGCCGTCTCCCCAGCGGCCGGCGGGGAAGCAAAGATACTCACCAAGTCTTTGGACCGCATGGCCAATGAGCCGCGCTTCGCCCCGGATGGCAAGTCCGTCTATTTCCTCGCCGACGATGACGGCACTCAGACCGTCGCTCTGGTCAACCTCGCCGACGGAAGAATCTCCCGAGCCATCGGCGGGCGGCTCAACGTCGACGGCTATTCGTTCTCCAAGGATGGCACCCTCGCGGCGACCATCTCGACCACCGACCGCCCTTACGAAGTGTTTACCATCCCCGGCGGAAAGCTCACCCGGCTGACGCACTTGAACGACGACTGGCTGGCCCAGCACAAAGTGGTCAAGGGCGAATACGTTTCCTTCAAATCCAAGGACGGAACCCTTGTACACGGCTACCTTTATAAGCCCGTCGATTACGTGCCCGGCCGGAAGGTGCCCACCATCCTGCGCCCGCACGGCGGCCCGGTCGAGGAGTACGAGGACGAGTTCTTTGACATCGCGCAACTCTTCGCCGCCAACGGGTACGCAGTGCTCTTGCCCAACCCGCGCGGCTCCACTGGTTACGGCCAGGATTACTGCAAGGCCATTTACGCCGATTGGGGCAATAAGGACTTTCAGGACGACATGGCGTTCGTGGATTTCGCCCTGGCTCAGGGCTTGGCGGACCCGGATAAGCTGGGAGTTGGAGGCTGGTCCTACGGCGGAATTTCTACCGATTTCATTATCGGCCAGACCAACCGTTTCAAAGCGGCCATCACCGGCGCCGGCGCGGCGAATTTCACCAGCCTCTGGGGACACGACGAATACCAGCGCGAATATGTGATCGAATTGGGCTACCCCTGGGAGAACAAGGCGCTTTGGGATCGCATCGCCCCTTTCTACAGGGTGAAGGATATCCTCACGCCCACGCTCTTCGTCGGCGGCAACATCGATTGCAACGTCCCTGTCCTTGGCGGCGAGCAGATGTACCTCTCCCTGAAGGAATTGGGCCGCGAAACGCTGCTGGTCGTCTACCCGGATGAGTATCACGAGTTCAAGACGCCCTCCCATATTAAGGACCTGAATGAACGCTACCTTGCCTGGTACGCGCACTACGTCAAAGCCGACGGCACCCCCTCCCGGCCCGCACCAGCCAAAGAAAAACAGCCTGCCGATTGAAATTGCGGCAGTTACTCGGGCTGGCGGCCGGGAGCGAACAAGTTTTGAGTGCGGAAGCGAAGCTTCCGCTTTTACGGTTGAAACGCTGGCTTTCAACCGAAGCTCGACTTCGAACCGAACACCGTAAAAGCGGCTTGACCAGGTCGGGCCGCTCTCAAAAAGGGCTCCCGCCCTTTCTTAAGAAGAACTAATGCAATTCCCGCTTCTCTGGAACTCCTCCTGCACATTCACTCCCGGGTTTCCCGTGTCAGCGTGCGAACCCCGGGTTAGCGAAAACGGAGTTTCGATGGCAACGCCCCAGATCGTCCAGGACATTCTCGAACAGGCGGAAGCGCTGTTCCACCAGGGGCAATTTGTGGCTGCCGCCCAATTGCTCTCAGACGGAATCTCCCAGGCGCCATCGGCAAAGCTTTGGAACGACTGGGCCGCGGTCCAGGTCTCTTTGAAACAATTCCAGGACGCGGAGCGCGGCTTTCGTGCCGCACTTCAGCTCGATCCGTGCTCCCGGCTGGCCGCCGAAAATCTGGGTACTTTGCTCTTTGCGCGCGGCTGCCATGCCGAAGCTGCGCCGCTCCTCCGTCAGTCCCTTGCCGGCGCTTCGGCGCAAACGCGTCCGATCATCGAGCAGATTCTCACGCAATGCGACGCCAGCGGCCGGCAAGCCGGAGGTGTCACTCCCGGGGAATCCGTTTCCAATATCGGCACCCCGTCTGCATCATCTCCCGCCACGGCTGGGCAGCCAGCCCGAACCTGGGACAGTTCGCTTTCCTATGAGGATTGGTGCCGCTCCGTTTTTCGCCAGCATATCCCCGCTCCTGGGGTCCGCGTCGCCTGGAGTTGGGCCGAAGACACCGAATGGGGCCAGCGCGCCCATAGCGCACTTGTGCAGCTTGAGTGCGAATACGCCATGAAGCTTCTTGCGGAAATTCGCGATAAGAACATCGCAGGGGACATCGCGGAGTTCGGCATTTATCAGGGCTGGTGGATTAATTTTCTTTACAGGACGACGGAAGATCTGGCGCTGACACGGCGCATCTACGGGTTCGACAGCTTCGAAGGGCTTTCCGACCCCCATCCCGAGCACGATCAGGCTTTCTGGAAGAAGGGCCAGTATGCTTGCTCCCTGGAGCAGGTTTCGAAAAACACCCAGGCGGCGTTGCGGCCGCGGCTCAAGTTGGTCAAAGGATTCTTTGAGAAGAGTCTGCGCGGCCCGGAAGCGCTTGTGGCCGAGAAGTTTGCCTACGTTCGCATAGATTGCGACATCTACCTGCCGGCTCTCGATTGCCTGCGTTATCTTGGCCCTCGCCTGGCCGACGGCGCCATCCTGATATTCGACGACTGGCCTCACATCCGCGGCTACGGCGAACAGCGTGCCTTCGAAGAATGGCTTCCCACCGTGCCGCATCTTGAATTTGAATTTCTCTTCTACGGTTCCATCGGCCACTTCTACACCCGCGTCCACCACAGGAAATAAAAGCGTCGCACATTTTGCCCAATACCTGGCTTAGACTGGGAATCTAGCTCCATTCTCAGTCAGCTTTGAATCAGGGTGCGCTGCAATGAACACCTTTTTGCTTGAGCCTATCGGCTGGATTCGGTCCGAACTCAAAAACACCAAAGACGCCCCGCGTTTCTATACCGACGGCGCGCCCAACGCCCGCCTCGAACTGGATCCGCGCGTTCTGGATGCTCTCGACGGCATAAAAGTCGGCGACGACATCGTGGTCATCACCTGGCTTCATCTCGCGAACCGCGAAATTCTCAAGGTCCATCCGCGCGGCGATCTCTCTCGCCCCAAACGCGGAGTGTTCTCCACTCGCGCGTCCCATCGCCCGAATCCCCTCGGCCTCCACCGCGCCAAGGTGTTGGCGATCGAACAAAATGTCCTTTCCATTGGCCCCATCGAGGCCATCGACGGCACGCCCGTGGTGGACATCAAGTCTGTCGTCAAACCCTTGCCCGACGACTAGAACTTATCTGAGTCCATTGACTCCCCTAAGTTCCCACGCCGCTGTCATCCCGAAACCCCGCTTGCCCTGAGCGAATGTTGCGATGGGCGCTTTTTGCCGTTGAGCGCCACCACCCCGCGCATGTCATCCCGAACCCGCGCTTTTTGCGGGTGAGAGATCTGCTTTTCGCGTGGACTGCGTATCGGCGGGCAAGTCAACGGAACCGGCTAGATGCTTGTTGTGGGATGTTCTCTCTCTATGAGCGAGGCGGCACCCTCCGCGCCTCTTGCGATCAATTCCGGATTGCGCTTTGCCAGCGGCCGAAGCTCGCGCTATCCTCCATACGTTCCTGGAGGAACTGGATGCGACCGCCCGTGAAAATCACCGCCGTTCTTTGCCTGCTGCTCGTTGCCTTCCCGGCTCTTTCCGTTCGCGCGCAACAATACGATCCGAACCTTTACTCCGAAATGCGCTGGCGCTGCATCGGACCATTCCGCGGCGGGCGCACCGTGGCCATCAGCGGTGTTCCTCAGCAGCCCAATGTTTTTTACATGGCCGCGGTCAACGGCGGCGTTTGGAAGACCACCGACTTCGGCAACACTTGGCTCCCGATTTTCGACGAGCAAACATCCGGCTCCGTCGGCGCGCTCGCCGTTGCTCCCTCCGATCCCAATATCCTCTATGTAGGAAGCGGCGAAGGCCTGCAGCGTCCGGACCTTGCGATCGGCGATGGTTTCTACAAATCCACCGATGCCGGCAAGACGTGGGCGCATCTCGGCCTGCGCGACGCCCAGCAAATCACCGCCATCGTCGTCGATCCCCGCAATCCCGACCGCCTCCTTGTATCCGTGCAGGGCCACCCTTATGGACCGAACGCGGAGCGCGGCGTCTTCCGCTCGCTCGACGGCGGGAAAAGTTTCGAGAAAGTTCTCTACAAGGACGAGAACACCGGCGCGGCCGACCTGGTGATGGATCCCGGAAACTCCCAAGTTCTGTTTGCGGCTCTCTGGGCAGCACGTGTTGCTCCCTGGGAAATCCGCAGCGGCGAATCCTTCGTGATTCCCGGCGGCGGTCTCTACAAGTCTACCGACGGCGGCACCACATGGAAGCAAATCACCACAGGACTTCCAGGCCCCGACGATCTTCTCGGCCGCATCGGTATTGCCTTTGCTCCAGGCAATCCGAAGCGGATGTACCTGACCGCCGAGGCGAAAAAGGAACCCGGCATCTATCGGTCCGACGACGGCGGCGAAAGCTGGCAGCACGTCAACGAAGATCACCGCATCGGCGGCCGCGGCCCTGGCGCGATGGGCATCGCCGTTTCGCCGGAGAACGCGGACACAATCTACGTCGCCAATACCTCAACCTGGAAATCCACCGACGGCGGAAAGACTTTCACCGGATTCAAGGGCGCCCCCGGCGGCGACGACTACCAGCGCATCTGGATCAATCCTGCTAACGGGCAGATGATCGCGCTTTCCAGCGATCAGGGCGCGGTGATCAGCGTCAACGGCGGCCAGACCTGGAGCAGTTGGTACAACCAGCCAAGCGCCCAGTTTTATCATGTCACCACGGACAATCGCTTCCCCTATTGGGTCTATGGCGCGCAGCAGGAAAGCGGCAGCGCCGCCGTGATGAGCCGCAGCGATATGGGGGAATTGACTTTTCGCGAGTGGAGCCTGCCCGGCGTCGAAGAGTACGGTTACATCGCCGTTGACCCGCGCGATCCCAACATTCTCTACGGCGGCCGCATCACGCGCACCAATCAGGAACTCAACGAGTACGCGAACGTCGCTCCAGAGCCCATCCGCACCGGCCAGTATCGCTACAATCGTTCGCTGCCGATCGTTTTTTCGCCCCTCGACCCCGGCACGCTTTATTTCGCCGCCAACGTTCTGTTCAAGACCACGGATGGAGGCCGCTCCTGGCAGGCGATCAGTCCGGACCTGACGCGCGAGTCGCCGGAAATTCCCGCCAACCTCGGCGCGTTTTCCGCTGGCGACCCGGAAAAAGGCAAGCATCGCGGCACCATTTACGCCGTCGCCCCTTCCTTCAAGGAAGTCGGCACGATCTGGGCCGGCACGGACGATGGCCAGATTCAAGTCACCCGCGATGGCGGCAAGACCTGGAAAAATGTCACTCCCCCTCAGCTGACTGCCTGGAGCAAGGTCTCCATTCTGGAGGCCTCGCACTTCGACGCGGGAACCGCTTATGCCGCCGTCAATCGCTTCCGTCTGGATGATTTGAAACCCCACATTTACCGCACCCGCGATTTCGGCGCAACTTGGCAGGAAGTTGTCGTCGGGCTCTCCGAAAACGCCCCCATCAATGCCGTGCGCGAAGATCCCGCGCGCAAGGGATTGCTCTTCGCGGGCTCCGAAACCTCGGTCTATGTATCCTTTAATGACGGCGACTCCTGGCAGCCTCTCCAGCTGAATCTGCCACACACCTCTATGCGCGATCTCGCGATTCATGGCGATGACCTGATCGTTGCCACGCACGGCCGCTCGTTCTGGATCCTCGACGACATCACGCCTCTTCGCCAGTTGAGCGATCAGATTGCAAAAGCCCCGGCGTTTTTGTTCCAGCCGCAGGAAGCCATGCGTTGGCGCTGGGATCGCAATCCAGACACGCCGCTGCCTCCGGAAACCCCCGCCGGGAAAAATCCCCCCGATGGCGCCATCCTCAATTACTACCTTGCCTCCGCCGCAAGCGGTCCGGTCACGCTTGAAATCCTGGATTCCACGGGCGCAACCGTCCGCCGGTACTCGAGCGCGGACTCGCCGCTGCTTATGGACAAAATCGCCGCCGAACATCCGATTCCCATGTACTGGGTCCGGCCCTCGCGCATTCTTTCGGCCGCCCAAGGCATGCATCGCTTCGTGTGGGACCTCCACGCCGCGCCGCCCAAATCGCTCAACAAGGAATTTCCCATCTCCGCGATTCCTCGCGATACGCCGCTGCTTCCGTTGGGTGCCAGGGTGCTGCCGGGGAACTACACCGTCCGCCTGACGGTCAACGGCACGCAATTTAGCCAATCGCTGACCGTGAAAATGGATCCCAGAATCAAAACTCCCCCGGCGGACCTCCAAGCGCAGGCCTCGCTCCAAGCCGGCGCTGTCTCCGGCATGAACCAGAGTTTCGATGCCCTCAGCCAGGTGCAGTCCGTCCGCGCACAACTGAAAGAATCTTTAGCAAAGGCAAAAGGGAAGTTGGCCGATTCGCTCGTAGCTCTCGACAAGCAGTGCGCCGCCTTGGCCGGCGCAACCGCCAGTAATTTCTTTGGAACGCCGCCCAGCGGCAAGCAACCAGAAAATTTCTCTACCCTCAACCAGCACTTCGGCCAGTTGCTGGCCATCGCCGATTCCTCGGACGCGGCTCCAACCACCCAAGCCGGCAAGGTTTACGCTGAGCTAGCCGAACAATTGGATTCACTCCTCAAGCATTGGAGTGACCTGAAACAATCCACCGTCCCTCAACTGAGCAGCGAACTTCGGAAAGCAGGCCTTTCGGCCATTGACGCGAGCAAACCCGTCGATCACGACCTAAGCGGAGTCGATGACGGCGACGACGAGCCATAAACAGCTTCGTCTAGACTCAATTTAAATGTATGAAATATAAGCGTTTATGTTATTTATGGACCATGGTCGGACTATAGTCTGACCATGGTTTGACTATGGTCTAAATCCATGCTATCCTTCCTCAACTTAGGAGCAGCGCCGTGGAAGAAATCGCCATCTCGAAATTCAAAGCCACCTGCCTTGCCGTCCTCGAAAAGGTCAACAAGACCGGCCAGCCCGTCCTCGTCACACGCTTCGGCCATCCGGTTGCACAAATTGGCCCCCCGGCCCCCGCCAAACATGGTCCCAAGCTTGGTACTGGCGTGGGTTCCATGACGATTCACGGAGATATCGTCGGCCCCATCTCGGACCTTTCGGATTGGGATGCCGCGGGTGACCCGGAGGAAGAAAAATAGATGCGATTCTTGCTCGACACCCATATCTGGTTGTGGATGTTCCGAGAACCGCACAAATTGAGTTCAGTTGTCCACCAGGCGGTAACTGAACCCTCTAATGATCGCTACCTGTCCCCGATCAGCATTTGGGAGGTAATGATTCTTTTGGAAAAGAAAAGAATCTCGTTCCATGAGGACTTCGCCGTATGGTTCGCCCGCACGTCTCAGGATTTGGAGTTGGAGGAGGCGAACTTGACCTGGCAAGTGGTTCACGAGATGCGTTACATTTTGCCCAACCACAAAGACCCCGCGGACCGTTTTCTTGCGGCCACCGCCATCGCCCACGATCTGATCTTGGTTACTTCAGATCAAAAATTGATCGGCGTACCTGGACTAAAGGTACTCGCCAACGTCTGAGCCGCCCCGCCAGTCTCCAAATCCCCTAGTGCAGATACTTCTGAAAGAAAGCCGTGATCCGCTGGTTCGAGTCCGCCGTCGCCTCAGGACGGTACCCCTGTTTGTTGTTCGGATTCTGATACGCGTGGCCCGCGCCCTCATAAATCTTGATGTCCGTCGTCTTACCCGCGGCCTTCATCGCGGCCTCGAACGCATTCACATCCTTCGGGGGGATGCCCTGGTCGTCCGCGCCAAAATTTCCCTGCAAGGGCGCCTTGATCTTGGCGATCAATGCCGGGTCCGAAGGTAGCGATCCGTAATTCACCACGCAAGCGGCCAGCTTTGGCTGGTCCTCGGCCAGCTTCAGGGACCAACCGCCCCCCATGCACCATCCGATGGATCCAATCTTCACGGTATTCACGTCCGCCCGTGAAGAGAGATACGCAAACGCCGCCTCCAGGTCGCGCAGCCCGCGGTCATCCGGCAATCCGCGCATCAGGATGTGCGCGTCATCGGCATTCGTCGCCACCTTCCCGCGATAGAGATCCACTGCCAGCGCAACGTACCCCTGCGCCGCATATTTCTGTGCCTGCTCCTTCACCCAGTCGTTCAACCCCCACCATTCGTGAATCACGATGATCGCCGGGTGCTTGCCCGCTCCGTCCGGCAGCGCCAGATAGCCGCTGACCGTTTCATCGCCGCTCTTGTAGCTGACCGTCTCCGTTTTCGGCGCTCCCGCTCGCAGCGCCAACCCGAATGCCAGAATTCCCAGTGCCACTATGGGCAAAAAAATCTTGCGATTCATATCTGCACCCTCCAATGAAAAAGGCTCCGAAATTTTAGCTTATCCCGGAGCCCGAAACCACCGCCTGGGTTGCCCTGCCCTAGCTTGCCGCCTTCTGCAGTTCGTCCAGCGACGCCAGCACGTCGTCGCTGTGCGTTTTCACATCCACGCTTGTCCAAACTCTCCTGACCACGCCGTTCGGATCGATCAGGTACGTGTGCCGCGCCGAAAGCTTTGCCACTCCCAGATTCATCACCGAATCGTAATCCGCGGAAACTTCCTTTTTCGTGTCCGCCAGCAGCTTGAACGTCAAGCTCTCCTTCGCGCAAAACTCCTGGTGAGACTTTTCGTCCTGCATGCTCACGCCCAGGATCACCGCCTTCTTCGCGTCATACTTCGCCAGGTCCCGTTGGAAATTGTGCGCCTCGATCGTGCACCCGCTGGTCATATCCTTCGGGTAAAAATAGAGCACCACCCATTTGCCCTTGAAATCGTGCAGGCTGACGGGCTTTCCCTCCTGCGAATTCAGCGTGAAATCCGGCGCGGGCGTTCCCACGGCCGGCGACTTGTCCCCGCCGCGCAGATTTGCGCTGATCGCCGCAATCAACGCCGCTGCGGCAAGGATTCCCGCAATTGCCATCCACATTGGGTTTTTCCTCATGAATCCCCTCGGCTGAAAATACCAAAAATCGGCGCAGTTCGCCCAGTGAAAAAATGTCTGGAATCGCGGGTGAATGTGAAGCGACGAAGAGTTGCGGGGAATTACGTGCGCGCAGCGCTACTTCTTGGCTCCGGGATCCTTTGCCTGTGCAGGCGGCACGGAGATTGGGCTGGCGGCGAAGCGCTTCGCTTCCGGGCTCCGTGTGCTCCAGTCCGTCGGAGGAAAAGAAACTCGCCAAAACCGCGGATTGGGCTGCGCGAACTCCACCCCAATCTCCGCCAGCCCGTTTGCTCCCGGGCTCAAATCCACCACCGTGCACAGCGATTCTTCCCCCGTGACCATATTTCTTATGTTCAAGTTTTGACCGCTTCGCACTGGCTCCTCCAATTGCAGCAGCGCTCCGTGCGCGTTCACGATCAGCGTCTTGGTGTGCTCCACGAACGGCGTGCCGTTCGCCCTTTTTCCGGAAACTCGCAGCGGGACCGACAACAGGATCCTCTGGCTGCGGCGTTGGTTGGCCATCTGCGTGGGCCGAATGTTAGGTGTGCTCATGGGCCTGCGTTCCTCTCTATGGTTGTCGGCATGCATGAGGGGAACCATTAGGAAGGATAGAGAAAAGAAGCCTGAGGAATTCGCTTCCCACACCGCACTTTCCAACCTCTTGCGTGCGTTTCCGTGGCGAATTGCCCTTCCTCAAATCGTCGCTATCGCGAACAAAATGAACCTCGTTAACCCAAGGCAACCTGCGGCCCCGTTTCATCCGCCGGGCATCGTTCGAATACGGGCATGGTTGCGTATCGTTGCAGAATATTTTTACCACCTTGCTTGCAATCCGCACTGTTCGAGACTGCTGCAAACTGTTCCATCTTGGAACCATCCTCCTCGCGCTCCTCATGCTTGCAGTTCGCAACTCCCTCGTCCATCCATTCGTTTCCGCCCATGAATCTGCGCCCCAAAATGCTCCTCGTCTTCGCCACCACTGTCGCTGGCGGAATGGGTATTCTCTATTTTCTTTCCCGGGACCTGCTGCTTTCGAGCTTTCGCCACCTCGAAACGGAGCAGATGAATCAAAACCTCGAATACTCTCTTGCCGCCCTTTCGCAGGAATTCGACGCCGTCGGCCGCACCACCAACGATTACGCCTACTGGGATCGCACCTACGAGTTCGCGAAGCATCCGGAAAATGCGGAGGGTATCGCAGACGAATTTCAGGACGCCAGTATGGGCGGACTGGAACTGAATCTCGTTGTGGTTCGCGATCTTCATGGGAAAAACATCTTCGCCAAAGCCTACGACACGGAAAAACATGAAGTGGCGCCCGTGCCCTCTGAATTCCTTGAGAAGTTATTCAGCCGTCCAGAATTGGAACTTTTGCTCGTCAGCCGAGCTCCCCGCGACGGCCTCGTAGCCTTCCCGGATGCCGCATATGTCGTTTCCGTCAGGCCCATCCTGAATTCGCGCCGCGAGGGCGAGCCGCAGGGCATATTCCTTGCCGCCCGAAAGTTCGATGAAACCGGTGCCACCCGCATAAGCGACCTTACGCGCACTTCCACCACCTTCGAACGCATCAATTCGGCCAGCCTTCCGCGTGACTTCGAGATTGCAAAAAAAGCGCTGATGCCCGACCCGGACGAAACCCAGGTTCTTCCCCTCGGTGAGGACTCAATTGGCGGATACGCGATGGTTCGCGATATGTTTGACGACCCTCTCCTGCTGTTGCGCGTGGACACGCCCCGCCCCATCTACGAGCGCGGAAAGCTCAGCCAGTTCTACCTTTTCGCCACCGTCTTCGCCGGCGTGGTCATTTCCACTCTCCTGATCATTTTCTTTCTCCAGAAATTTGTTCTTGCCCGGTTGAGCGGCCTCAGCCGCGAAGTCGTAAGCATCGGCAAGCGCAACGCTTTGGCCGAGCGCGTTCAGGTCACCGGCCGCGATGAACTCTCCAGCCTCGCCGCCAGCATCAATGGAATGCTCGACGAACTTGAGCGCACCCAGCAGCAATTTCTCTTCCTCACCGAAAACATCCACCAGGTTTTCTGGATCAAGGATGCAAAATCCGGCCGCTACACCTATGTCAGCAGCGCCTTCGAACGGATTTTCGGCCTCCCCACAGCAGACCTCTCGGAAAATCCCGCCGCCTGGCAACAACTGATTCACCAGGAAGACCGCGATGTCGTTGCACGCGTCCAGGATCTTCAATCCCGCGGCAAGCCGACCGAGGCCTACTACAGGATTATTCCCGCGGACGGAAATCTCCGCTGGCTCTGGCAGCGCTCCTTTCCCCGACTCAGCTCCGACGGCGAGCACACGCAAATTACCGGCCTGACCGAAGACATCACCGACTTCAAGCGCAACGAAGAAGCCCTACTCGCCGCCCAACTCGAGCTCGAAGAACGCGTTGCCTCCCGCACCGCCGAACTTGCCGAGCGCGGCCAACTCGTCAAGCTGCTCGTTGATTCCGCTCCCGGAGCCATGTATGGCATCGACGCGGATGGAAATTGCACCTTCGTCAACCCTGCAGGCCTTCGCCTCCTCGGTTACGGCCATGCCTCCGAAGTCCTTGGCAAGAACGCGCATTCGCTGCTCCACCATACCCGCCCGGACGGCACCCCTTACCTTTGGCAAGAGTGTCCCGTCTTCCGCAGTTTTCACGACGACCACGATGCCCACGTCGAGGATGAACTGTTCTGGCGCAAGGACGGCAGCAGTTTCCCGGTCGAATACAACTCCCGGCAAATCCGCCGCAACGGCAAGGTGATTGGCGCGGTCGTGTCCTTCGAAGACCTCACCGATCGCAAGCGCCAGGAAATGGAGCTTCGCCATAGCCAGAAACTCGAAGCCGTCGGCCGCCTCGCCGCCGGCATCGCCCACGAAATCAACACCCCCATCCAGTTCGTGGGAGACAACACCCGTTTCCTCCAGAATTCCTTTCGCGACGAGATTCAGCTCATCCACAAGTATCAGGAACTCCGCGAAGCCGCCGAGGGCGGCCACTTCAGCCGCGACCTTCTAAACGATATCTCCGCTCTCCGCGAAAAAGCCGATTGGGATTACCTCGAAAAAGAAATTCCCCGCGCCATGGATCAAATGCTCGAGGGGCTTGCCCGTGTTTCCACCATCGTTCGCGGCATGAAGGAGTTTTCCCACGTCGACCGCACCAACGAAAAAGTTCCCGGTGACATCAATCGCGCCCTGGAAAGCACCCTGATCGTCGCCCGCAACGAATTAAAGTATGTCGCCGACGTCGAAACACATTTTGCCGACATCCCTCCCGTGATCTGCCACCTCGGCGACCTGAACCAGGTGTTTCTGAATCTGCTGGTCAACGCCGCACACGCCATCGGCGACGCCATCAAAGGTTCGGACTCCCTCGGCAAAATCGTTGTCAGCACCCGCACCGAAGGTAACTGCGTGGAGATCGCCATCTCCGATTCCGGCACCGGCATCCCCGAGGAAGTCCGCGACAAAATTTTCGATCCCTTCTTCACCACCAAGGGGGTTGGAAAGGGCACCGGGCAGGGACTCGCCCTCGCCCGCGCCATCGTCGTCGAAAAGCACGGCGGAACCCTGACTTTTGAAACTCAACCCGGAAGGGGCACGACTTTTTTTATTCGGCTTCCGCTTTCGGCGGCCGCTCTGCGCGAGGAGGCGCTGGTGCAATGAAAAGAATCCTCTTTGTCGACGATGAAATCAGCATCCTGGATGGATTGCGGCGCATGCTGCGTCCGATGCGCGCGGAATGGGACATGGCCTTTGCCCCCGGCGGGGAACCCGCCCTCTCGCTCCTCGAAGAGTCTCCCTTCGACGTAATCGTCACCGACATGCGCATGCCCGGCATGGACGGCGCCACCCTGCTCGAAATCGTCCGCGAAAGGCACCCGGGCACGCTTCGAATCATTCTCTCCGGTTACACAGAGCTGCAAGCATCGCTCCGTGCCGTGCCCGTCGCCCACCAATTTTTGCTCAAACCGTGCGACCCGGAAATGCTCCGCGCCGGCATCGCCCGCGCCACCAGCCTCGGCGAAGTTCTCGACAGCAAAATGCTCGTCAGTCTCGTCGGCGCCCTGCGCGATCTGCCGTCGCTGCCGCGCGTCTTCTCGGAATTGAAAGTTGCCCTGGCCCAGCCCAACGTTTCCGTCGACCGCATCTGCCGCATCGTCGAGCAGGACGTCGCCCTCAGCGCCAAGCTTCTGCAACTCGTCAACTCCTCCTTCTTTGGGCTGGCGCGTGATGTCACCAGCGTGAAAACCGCCGTAACTTGCCTCGGCGTCACCGTCCTTCATGACCTGGTACTCACCCTTGAAGTTTTCCGCGCCTTCATGCCCAATGAGTTCGTTTCCGTGGAATACATCGAGGAGTTTCATCGTCACGCACAGCTTACCGCTCGGATCGCCGCCGCCATCGCGCCGCAGGCACAAGCCCCTCCTTCGCTCGTCCTCGCCGCACTGGTCCACGACGTCGGCAAACTGGTCATCGCCGAACGCACCCCGGCGCATTTCGGCCGCGCCCTAGAGCAGGCCCGCGCCGAACGCAAACCCCTCCATGAAATTGAAGAACGCCTCAGCCATATATCCCATGCCGAGGTCGGCGCCTACCTGCTCAGCTTGTGGGGACTCCCTTACCCGGTTGTCGAAGCCGTCGCCCATCATCATCATCCGCAACGCGTCCCGCCCAACGGCACGGACATGGCACTGCTGGTTTACGTTTGCAATCTGCTCGCCCATGAACGAGAAGCGCTCGATCATGGTGTCGCCCCTCCGGCCTTCGACATGGAACTCCTTCACCGGGCTGGCATCGCGGACCGCCTGCCCGAATGGAGAACCATTGCCGAAGCCACACCGGCTAGCCACGAACAATTAGTCGGCTGACTTTCGCCCGCTATCCACTACAATGGAACTCTGAATCGCCCATCGGCAATTCTTATCCGGGTGATTTCCCGACTCTTGATGGATTCCTCCGTTCCCACCTGGCTCTCAGAGCCCTACGTCACGATTCTCCTCGCCTCCGCTTTCTTACTGGCCGCCATCTTCATTCCGCGCGGTTCGGAACGCTTTTTCGGGCAAATCGAGAAGTTCTTCGCCGCAATTGCCGAGCATAAATTTCTGGCGGTCGCGGGATTGTTCCTTTTCGTGATCGCCTTGCGCCTCGCCCTCCTCTCGCTGCTCCCCGTTCCCAACCCGGGCATTCACGATGAGTTCGGCTACCTCCTGATGGGTGACACTTTTGTTCACGGCCGCATGGCAAATCCGCCGCACCCTCTTTGGAGAAGCTTCGAAACGTTCCACGTTCTCTGGTTTCCCGCCTACGCCTCAAAATATCCTCCCGCGCAGGGGCTGGTGCTGGCATTCGGCCAGTTGCTAGGCGATCCATGGATTGGCGTGCTTCTCAGCGCCTCCGCCATGGCCGCGGCTTTTGTCTGGGCCTTGCAAGCGTGGATGCCGGCAAGATGGGCTTTGCTAGCCGGCGTCCTGGGTGCTCTTCGCCTCTGTGTCGCTTCCTACTGGATGAACAGTTATTGGGGCGGCGCGGTGGCCGCCATCGGGGGAGCGCTCGTCCTCGGCGCCTTCGGCCGCATGAAACGCCGCCCATCGCTCGCCTTGGGAATTCTCCTCGGCCTCGGCGTGGCCATCCTCTTCAACAGCCGCCCGTACGAAAGTGTGTTCTTCTGCGTGCCCGTCGCGATTGCCATGCTCCTCTGGCTTCGGCGTGAATTCCAGCACCTGGAAACGCGCCGCTCCGTTCTGCGGCTAATCATCTTTCCCGCCGCCATCATCCTGCTCATCACCGGTTGCTTCATGGCTCGCTATAACTGGCGCATCACCGGCAACGCGTTTCTCCCGCCCTATGCCTACGATGAACGCCTCCACGTTCGCGCCGCGCTTTTCCTGTGGCAGGCCCCCAGGCCCCCGCTTCATTACAACAACGCCCAGCTGGAAACTTTCTACAACCAGTACGAACGCCTCAACTACGATCGTTCCTGGTCCACATTCAAGTTCGTCTTCCACGACAAGTGGGATCACTGCTCGCCCGCCTTCCTCTGGCCGGCATGCTGGTTGCTCGTGCCCGGCCTTTTCTTTCTCTACCGCGACGCGCGATTCCGCCTGCCCCTTCTCACTCTTTTAGCCGTCTTGTTCGGCTATTCCCTCGTGGTCTGGCCGGGACCCCACTACATCGCGCCGGCCGCCGCCATTATCTTCGCTGCACTCGCCCAATCGATTCGCCACTTGCGCACGATGCGCATTCTCGGTCGACCTGTCGGCGCCGCTCTTTCCCGCGTGGTCCTTCTCGCGCTCGTGTTCGATGTTTCCTTATTGGTTGCGCAGCGCCTTGGCGATCCGCAAGGCTGGGGCGGCTGGGGACTTTCCGATCGCGCCGACCTCTTGCACGACCTCGAATCCAAGCAGGGGAAGCACGTCGTTCTCGTGCGCTATGGCCTGGAGCATAGCGTGCACGAAGAGTGGGTCTTCAACGGTGCCGACATAGACGGTTCGAAAGTCATCTGGGCTCGCGATCTCCCCGGGGAACTCAACGACCAACTTCTCCGCTACTATCCCGAACGCACCATCTGGCTGGCCACTCCCGATGACAATGAAGTCTCGCTGCTTCGCCCGCCGCTCAACTCCCACTAGAAGCAATCGAATAAATCGTTTCAGGAGGTCGGAGCTTTAGCTCCGACATTTGGAGCCGTAAAAAATCGGGCTTTAGCCCCTGAGGACACTCTTCCCCAATCGGGGCTCCATTTATGAGTTAAGTTCTAGCCCGCAGCGGCTGCCGTTTCCCCCAAACTTCTTTTGCTTTCCCTCTGGCAGACGAAAAGACATACTAGCGGCACCGGCTATGAGCGAACACTATCGCTTCTCTGATTTGCGCGAGCTTCTCGCAAAGGCCAACGAGGAAAAATCCGGCGATCAACTCGCGGGAATCGCTGCGGCCTCCGAACGCGAGCGCGTCGCCGCCAAATGCGCCCTCGCCGACCTTCCTCTCATCGACCTGCTCAACAAACCGCTGATTCCTCCAGAGACCGACGAAGTTTCCCGCCTCATCCTCGAAACTCACGATCCGTCCGCGTTCGTGCCCCTCCGCAGCATGACCGTCGGCCAGTTCCGCGAATTCCTCCTCGACAATCAAACTACCGAGGCGGATCTGAAGTCTCTCAAATGGGGAATCACTCCGGAGATGGCCGCGGCCGTCGCGAAACTAATGAGCAACAAGGATCTCGTCATCGCGGCGGCAAAAATCCGCAACGTCACCCGCTGCCGAAACACCATCGGCGAGCGCGGCGTCCTCGGCATTCGCCTGCAGCCCAATCATCCTTCCGACGATCTCGGCGGAATTTTGCTCTCGGCGTTCGACGGCCTTCTCTACGGCTGTGGCGACGCCGTCATCGGAGTCAATCCCGCCACCGATTCCGTCGAGCAGGTCGGCGCCATCCTGAAAGCCCTGGATCGTCTGATTACTTCCTTCGCCATTCCAACCCAAGCCTGCTGCCTCGCCCACATCACCACTCAGTTGGCATGTTTGGATCGCGGCGCCCCGATCGATCTGTTGTTTCAATCCGTCGCCGGCACCGAAGCGGCGAACACCAGTTTCGGCATCAATCTCGCCATGCTGCGCGAAGGCCGCGAACGCGTCTTGGAGCATCACCGCTCGCGCAACGTCGCCTGGGCCGGCGACAACGTGATGTATTTCGAAACCGGGCAGGGAAGCGCCCTCTCCGCCGAAGCTCATCACGGCGTCGACCAGCTAACGCTCGAAGCCCGCGCCTACGGCGTCGCTCGCGCGTTCGATCCGTTCCTCGTCAACACCGTCGTCGGCTTCATCGGCCCCGAATATCTCTACGACGAGCGCCAGATCATTCGCGCCGGCCTCGAAGATCACTTCATCGGTAAACTGCTCGGGCTTCCGATGGGCTGCGACGTCTGCTACACCAATCACGCCGTCGCCGACCAAAACTCCGCCGACAACCTCATGCTTCTGCTCGCTGCCGCCGGCTGCAACTACTTCATGGGCGTCCCCGGCGCCGACGACGTCATGCTCAACTATCAGTCCACCAGTTTTCATGACGCTCTCGCAGTCCGCAAAATCTTCGGCCTCCGCCCCGCCCCAGAATTCCTCGCCTGGCTCCAGCAAAACGGCATCTACCGCAACTCCGAGCCCGCCGCCCTCGAACCTGCCAAACGCCAAAAACTCCTGCAAGGCCTCGAAGGCCTGTTGTCCGCGCCCGCCTCGCAATAATCTCCGTGCGGCCGACCATCCGGCAACCACTCCATTAACGGTCACAAACTCGTTTACCGTTACCTATCTGGTGGAACTTCCTACAATCTGATTTCTGGACCGGACAAGTTTCCGAGGACGGCGCGATTTACCCACGATTAGCACACGGGTGGCGTCGAGAATATCTCCCGTTGGCCAACCATTCGTTCTCAGGCTAACAGGTTGTGCTTCGTGGCTCCGCTGCATAACTTCGTAATGACGCCGGTTTGGTCTCTTCAATAATTCTTCCATCGAAAAGATGGACGGTGCGCTCGGCGTGGTTGGTGTATCGAGGGTCGTGGGTGACCATGCAGATGGTGGCGCCGCTCTGATGGATGTCGCGGAGAAGGTCCATGACCGAATCGCCATTTTTGGAATCGAGGTTTCCGGTGGGCTCATCGGCCAGAAGAATCATGGGGTCGCCGACGAGAGCGCGGGCGACGGCGACGCGCTGCTGCTGCCCGCCGGAGAGTTGGGCGGGGTAATGCTTGGCGCGGTGGGCCATTTCGACGCGTTCGAGGGCGCGCTGTACTTTTTCCTTCCGTTCGGCGGAGGCCATGCCGCGATAGGTGAGGGGCAGTTCGACGTTTTCATAAACAGTGAGTTCGCCGATCAGGTTAAAGGCCTGGAAGATGAAGCCGATTTCCCGGTTGCGGATGCGCGAGCGGTCACCGAGCTTGAGAGTGGAAACGGGCTGGCCGTTCAGCAAGTAATCCCCTTCCGTGGGGGAATCAAGGAGGCCGAGGATGGCGAGCAACGTGGATTTGCCACATCCGGAAGGGCCGGAAATAGCGAGATATTCACCTTTCTTGATTTCGAGATCGATGGAGTCCAATGCATGCGTTTCGAGTTCGTCAGTGAAGAAGACCTTACTGACGCCGTGCATTTTGATGAGCGTACCGTTTGATGAAGTCATGCGAGCAGCCTCCAAAGTGAATATCCCTAGCGCAATCGGACACGGTCAACGGCATCCCAGGCGGACATGTCGGAGAGGATTACTTTGTCTCCGACTTTCAAGCCCTGGAGAATTTCGACCGTGTTGACGGAACTTTTGCCCAGCTTGACGTTGACGCGAACGCCTTCCGAGCCGTCTTCGACTAGTTTGAACAAACCGATGGTGCTGCTGGATTGGCCGTGAACGGGACGGCCGACGTAGAGGACATCCTTGAGATTCTCGAGTTCGATGGTGCCATCGACGCTGAGATCGGGTCGCGCGCCGTTTGGGAGCGGTTCGGTGAACAGCACGTCGACGGTGACGGTGCCGTTTTGCACGGAGGGATCGATGCGGGAGACCTGGCCTTTGACGATGCCGTTGCGGGTGTCGACGGTGGCGGGCTGGCCAATGGTGATGTCTTTGGCCTGGGTTTCGGGGATTCTGATTTCGGCCTTCAGGTGCTTGGGATCGGCGACGCGCGCTAAATTGGTGCTGGGAGTGACGTGCTGGCCAACGTCAACGGGGACGAGCTGCAGAACGCCGTCGATGCTGGCGCGGACGTGCAGGGAATCGAGTTCGCTGCTCTTGAGATCGTACAGGGCGCGCTGCTGATCTACGTGAGATTGCTGTGCCTGCAGACGCGCTGCCGCGGAGTCCTCGGCGTTTTTGGTGCGATCTTCCTCGAGCTTGAGGCGGATGGCAAGCTGTTCGGCTTTGACTTTGGAAAGTTTAGCGGTGACTTCCGCCCCGATGCCTTCGACGCGAAGTTTTTCATCGACTTCGTGCTGCAGCTTGGCCTGCTCGTAATCGCTGCGGACCGCGGCGGTGAACGATTTTTGATTGAGGAGTTCGCTGTTGATCTGGACCTTGAGATTCTCGAGGTCGGCTTGGGCGGCTTTGAGTTGATATCCTGCGTCGAGAGTTTCGCGCTGCAGGATGGGGTCGCTGAGTTCGAGGATGATGCTGCCTGGCTTGACGATGGCGCCGGGACGCAGAACGATGCGCTCGACGCGGGAATCGGTTTGCGCGGGGATCCAGCGGATGTCGACGGGAACGAGAGTGCCAACCCCGCGAACGTCCCGGACCATGGGGCCGCGCTTGACTTCGTCGGTCCAGATGGTGGCCTTGTCCACGGCGGGAGCAGCGGGGCGGAGGCGGGTGACGCCGTAGGTGACGCCGGTGATCGAGACGAGGGCCACGGCGGCGTAGAGGATGCGGCGGATTCGCTTGGCGCGGGCGTTGGATGGTCGTTGGATATCCATGGTGTGTCGATCCCTCGTGTGTTACTCAGCGCGAAGAGCTTGGATGGCGTCCACGCGAGAGGCGCGCAGTGCTGGCAGGGCTGAGGCAACGACTGCGGCGACCAATAGGATTGCGGCTGAGGCGATCAGCGGCAGCGCGCCGGGGAATTGGAGTTCGGAAACGTATTTGCCGATTACTCGGGCGAAGACGGTGCCGACCAGAACGCCTGAGCCCACACCAATGGACGCGATCACCAAGCCATCTTTGAGGACGTCGGCCAGGAGGCTGGCGGGCTGAGAGCCCAGGGCGAGGCGGATGCCGAATTCGCGGGTGCGGCCGCTTACGGAAAAGGCCAGGACGCCGGCTACGCCTACGACGGAAATCAGCAGCGCCAGCGCGGCGAATCCACCGAAGACAATGGCGTTGAGGCGGTTGGGAGCAAGCACTTCGCCGCGAACGTCTTCGAGCGTGGCGGGACGCTCGACGGGTTGATCGGAAGCCATCTCGTGAATGGCGCGCGTGATCGTGGGAACGAGTGCGTAGGGATCTTTTTTGGCGCGCACAAACAGGCGACCGTTGAAGCCCTCCTGCGCGGTGGGTTGATAGACCGTTATCATTGGCGAGGGAATGATGTTTTCGTCGTCGAGGTCAGGGACGACACCGATGATGCGGCGGGGTTGGTCGCTGACGCCGATGAATTTAATGACGGGGTCGGTCCACGTCAAATGACGGTTGACGGGGTCCTGGCCGGGGAAGAAACGCTGGGCGAGGCTTTGGCTGACAACGACTACGAGTTCCGAGCCGTCGCGATCGCTGTCGCGGAAGTCGCGGCCCTCGACGATGGGAATACCCAAGGTATCGAAATAGCCTGCGGAAACCGAACGAAAATCTGCGCGGGTGTCGTCTTCGGGGTTTTCCTGCTTGGCACCTTCGGCAGCGAAAGCCAGGGTGATGGTTTGCAGGCGGGAATCGCGCCAGGGAACGCTGAAACCGTAGGAGACGCGCTCGACTCCGGGAAGGGTGCTGAGGTTGCGCTGAACGTTGCGATAGAAATCCTTGACCTGTTCAGGGGTGCGGCCATCGGTCATCACGGGCAAGTTCACGGCGAGAACGTGCGCGGTGTCAAAGGGGGCTTGAGTTCTCTCGAGTTCCAGGAGAGTTTTCACCAACGCACCCGCACCGGCCAGCAAGAGGAACGATGCGGTGATCTGCGTGACAGCGAAAATGCGGAGACGTCGGCGGCTTCCTCCGGTAACACGCAGGCTGCTGCCGGATATTCCGGAGCCAGCCGATGCGTTGGGCAGCCGCGGAACAAAGGCCAGGAAGACGGCGGAGACCAGGGCGAGCGCCACGCCAATCCAGAGCAAACTGAAATCGAGAGTCAAGCCGGCAGCGCGCACGGAGAAACGCGCGGCGTAACGCGCGAGCACGGCTACCATCGGAGCGGCGATAAGAATTCCTGCCAGCGCGCCCATGCCGCACAGGAGAAGGCTTTCGGCCAGGAGTGAGCGGCGAAGTACTTGGGTGGTTGCGCCCAAAGCCGAGCGCATGGCGAGTTCGGGTTCGCGACGTACAGTCCGAGCGAGAATCAGATTGGCGACGTTGGAGCACGCGATTACGAACAGCAGGCCGGCGGCGGCGAAGAGCACCCAGAGAATGGTGTTTGCGTTGGAATTAATTTGGTCGTGCATGCGCGTGACGCTGATCTGGAAGTGATCGTTGGCCTTGTAAGTCTCTGGATGCGCGGCAAGCATGCTGGCGTAAACGGTGCTGAGTTCGGCGCGGGCGGAGTCGAGCTCTGCGCCGGGAGCGAGGCGCGCGAAGACTTCGGTCATGCGATGCGAGCGACCCGTGACCATGGTGGCGGAGAGGTGATGCGGGCTGGTGACAATGTTGGCCAGGATTTCGGTTTCAACGGGATAGGGGACCGACGGTTCTAAAACGCCGACTATGGTCGCGGGACGCGTACCTTCTTCACTGCCGAGGCGGATGGTTTTCCCCAGCACGCTTGGATCGGAATGCAACGAGTTGGTCCAGAAGCGATAGGTGAGGACGGCCGCGCCGGGGGCGTTGGGACCATCGTCGGCGGGATTTAGCAGGCGGCCCAGGACGGGTCGGAGACCGACCACGTCGAAATAGTTGCCATCAACCACACCGCTGCGGATTTCGCGCGGCTCGCCTAATCCGACTACGGTGAAGTCCAGCGCGGAAAGAGTGCCCAGTTCCTTGATGGTTTTCAGGCCGGCGCCGATGTCTTTGATTTCAGGAACGGAGAAAGCCGCATCCGCCTGGCCGATGCCTGGGGCGCTTTGGCGGACATAGAGCAGACGGTCTTCGTCCTGATTGGCAAGCGGGCGGAGGAGCACGCCGCGCACTACGCTGAAGATGGCCGCGTTGGCGCCGATGCCGAGCGCCAGGGTGAGGACGGCGATGGCGGTGAAGCCGGGGTTCTTGAGAAATGTGCGCAGGGCGAAGCGGAGATCCTGAAAAAAAGATTCAAGGAGTGGAAGGCCGCGGGAATCCCGGTGATTTTCCTTGGCCTGTTGCGTGCCCCCGAATTGGATTAGGGCTTGGCGGCGGGCCTCTTCAGGGGACAGTCCCTTCTTGAGATTTTCTTCGACGGCCAGATCGATGTGGGTGGAGATTTCCGCGGCGAGGTCGCGATCGAGATCATCCTGGCGGAAGAGATTCCTAAGACGTTGGAAGAACGAGAAGAGAGAGTTCATTGAGGGACCTCCTGGAAACGCGATTCATGATTCGTGAGCGGCAATTCGTGGAAGAGAAAAGCAAAAGCGTCCGAACAAAAGCCAGTTCTGCAAGGAAGAGTCAGCAGAGAAGAGCCAAGAGCACAGACAATAGCGGCTGGGCTACGCGACCCGAGAGCAAACCGCCCCGGAAGGCACGAATTGTGGTCGCGGCAGGGCATTAGTTGGAGCCTTCGTCGTGGCCGGCCGTGGAGAGGACTCGGGACATCACCAGCGAGAGGCGTTGCCAGTAGGCGGCGTCTTCGGTTAACTGTTTGCGGCCGCGCTTGGTGATGGAATAAAACTTGGCTTTGCGATTATTGTCGGAGATCCCCCATTCGGCGGAGATCCAGCCGCGTTGTTGCAGTCGTACGAGAGAGGCGTAGATCGTTCCCTGGTTAAGGAGGACTTCGTTGCCGCTGGTCTGCTCGATGCGGCGAGCAATGCCGTAGCCGTGGAGGGAGCCCAGCACGGCAAGTGTTTGGAGGACCATGAGATCAAGAGTGCCCTGAAGCAGGTCGAGTTTGGAATCACCCATAAGGTCTCCTGTGCGATAGCCACATGAGGGTAACATGAGTTGTGTGGTTATGCCACAGGAACAATTGCCGTACATCCCGCCACCTTTTTGCCCTCGCCGAATTTCCCTGGCTCGATGTATCCCAACAGATGAATTTCATCCATTCCTCCTTGTTTCCTGGGACTCAAGGAGCCGTAGCTCATCGTTCTGTTATCAGATAGTCGTTCGGGAGACCGAAAATCGACAGCTACTGCATACTTTTTTAGCCTCGTCGCGGGGATTCGTGGGTCACTGATGCGTTCGAATGGCGGCTGGAAGTTGAGCTGCAGGTGCCCTGTCTTTGCGTTTTTTGCTAGGGCGGGTAGGTAACGAGAAGGCTGCTTGCTCTAGGAGCGCTCGACCTTGGGCGTCGACTGAGATCCTAGCGGTTCGCGGAAAGGATCCATCGGAATCGGCGCGTACTCGACCTCGATGATCTCGAGATGCTCCGTCTTTCCTGGCGCGCGCAGCTCCACGCGGTCGCCGGGGCTCGCCTTCATCAGCGCATTGGCGAGAGGCGAGCGCCAGCTGATGTAGCCGCGGTCGAGGTCCACCTCGTCGATGCCGACGATCGAGACGACGTGTTCGAGGCCGGCGGCGTCCTCGTAGGTCACGGTTGCGCCGAAGAAGACGCTCGTAGCGGCTGGCCCCGGCCGTGGAGCGCCCGGATCGACGACCACGGCCGCGTCAATGCGTTTCGTGAGAAAGCGAATCCGCGAATCGATCTGGCCTAACCGTCGTTTGCCATAGAGGTAGTCGGCGTTTTCACTGCGGTCCCCGTTACTGGCAGCCCACGCTACGACCTCCACCACCGCGGGCCGCTCGCGACTCAGTAGGAACACATGCTCGTCTTTCAGCCGCTGCAACCCCGCGGGCGTGATGTAGTTTTTGAGCGTCGGCCCCGCTGGCTCCGGCCGAGGTCCTCGGAGCGGCCGCTTTTCTCGCATTTGCCAATCTGCCATGGGATTTCGTGTACTTGCGGATGACCCAATCTCGGAAGGTCCGCGCCCCGGTCTCGACAATTCCTCGCAATGTGAACGTGACGTATGCGAGCCAGATATCGAATCATACATCGGTCTTTCCCTGTGGCACTCTTAGAAAATGCGGTGACCCGTCCGATTGCATATCAAGGCGAAGAAGTATGCGGTCACCTAAGCGATGAGCCGATGAGATGCACATTTCCAATGAATTGTTTGTATTCGACCTGCAGGCTCACACTGATTCCGGATGGGCACCCGTGCGGATCAGTACCCGGAAGTCCGCTTGTAGGCAGTGCTCTCCGCGCTTGGCATCCATCCTCGGTGGATTCCGGGCATTCAAAAACTATCGACAGATATAATCGTCGCCGCTTTCGTGGCCATGCAATTGGGGGCCTTGACGATGTTACAGTGAGCTGGATGCTCAATTCGGATCCTTGCGGCCTTCGCGGCAGTCGCTGGGAGGAAAGATTTCTTTAGCTGCGGTTAGCTGATTTGGACAATGGACGACGACAAACTTACCGCACCTCCCGCGTGGCCCGAACTTGTCCGGAAAATCCGGGCCCGCACGCCTGCGCGCATTTTTGTGGAGCGAGGCCTCGCCTATTCCACGCAAATGGCGCTCGAACTTCGACGCGCACACGCCAGCGCCGTGGACGCCGTCTGGACAGAGTTCGACCTGCAAAAAGATTTCCCGCCCCAGTTCGTCGCGCAGTGGGACCTCTTCCAGGTTTCCAGCCAGGCGGAATCGAAGTCCCAGTTCTTGCTGCGCCCGGATCTTGGCCGCGCCCTCAGCAATTCCGCAAAGAGCCTGCTCGTACAGCGCTGCCACAAAGCGCCCGACGTCCAGATCGTCATCGGCGACGGCCTGTCCAGCGCTGCGGTCTCCGCCCAGGTGCCGCGGATCTTCCCGCTGCTCCAGCAAAAATTTCAAGACCGTGGTTGGTCCATCGGCCAGTCATTCGTCGTCCGATTCTGTCGTGTCGGCATCATGAACGCCATCGGCGATCTTCTCTCCCCCCGCATAATCGTCCTGCTCATCGGCGAACGCCCGGGCCTCGCCACTGCCGAAAGTCTCTCCGCCTACATGTCCTATTCCCCATGCTCCGGCCAAACCGACGCCGACCGCAACCTAATCTCCAATATCCACGCCCGTGGCCTCCGCATCGAAGATGCCGCTAATCGCATCACGAATCTCGCCGCCCAAATGCTCTCCCTGAAACGCAGCGGCACAACCCTCAAGGAACAATCTCCCGGATTGCTGCCATCCAACTCCTAAAGGCGCCAGGAGAGAGTCCATGTCTCGACCGCGATCTATCTCGTCGGAACGTTGACTCCTGGGTGTTCATCGCACACATGCCAACACGCTTTACCGTGTCATCAGAAATTGCACTTCCTCTTCGATTTCCGAAATAGCGATCGGGACGAGATGCGCCCCCGCCAATTTCTGATTGAGCCGGGGAAGTTGAGTTGTTTTGAACTCGTTCCATTCTGCAATGGCTGCTTTCACCCGATGGTCGGACTCGTCGTAAACTGCAATCGCTTGCGAAGGCACGGCGCGATCCCCACTTTCCACGACACGCAACGCCGACGCCATATCGGCGAACGCATCCCGCAGTCCCGCAGGATGCTCCAGACCGGCTGCCGGCTTGCTCTCAATCTTGGAAATTTCAGTTTGAGCTTCCACCAGGGCAGACTTAATAGCCGGATCTTTCTCCCCGACCTTCCGCTCTAGCTCGGAAAGTTGCTTCCGCAGCGAATCGATCTCAGCCAGCACCCCGCGCGCTACCAGGGTTTCCGCAAATATCTTCTGCCCCAGTTGCAGTTGTTGTTGAAGGTTCTCGGAAGTGGCGGAAGACCTCGGGTCCATGATGATTTTTAGGGGCTGAGTCTGCGGCTTTCCGTCAACTGTGAGTCTCACCGTGTAGCCCCCCGGCACAGCCTTGGGACCCCTGGGATTGCGGTATTCGCTTTCTTCATCCACCCCAGGTCCTCCGGAACTCCCCCAAGTAAGATCCCAGACAAATCGGTGCATTCCGGGATTCCTTTCGAGGACTTCCGGTTTGGGGAACCAACGCTCGGCAATGGGAAGGGGCGCGTGCTTTTCTGCGCGCTTGTCTTCCGACGAGAATCTGCGCACGAGCCTCTGTTGTGAATCGATGATCTCGAGTGTCACGCTGTCGGCGGAAGCCTTAAGAAGGTAGTCGATGACCACGCCGGCGGGCGGGTTCTCAGCCGTCGGTTCCTCCGGCGGAAGTGGAGTGCCCGTGAAGGAGTCGTTGTCGATGCGATACGCTGCCGCCGGACGGTAAAGCCAGAATCCCTCGCCCTTCTCGGCATCGAACGCCTGCCGAAGCGGCGTGATGTTGTCCAGGATCCAGAAAGAGCGGCCGTGCGTAGCCACGACGAGATCATCCCCGTGAATCGTGAGATCCCGTACGGAACTCGCCGGCAGATTCAGTTGCAACGACTGCCAATCGCTGCCGTCATCGAAGGATACGTAAACCCCCAATTCCGTCCCGGCAAACAACAGTCCCTTTCTCTCCGTGTCTTCGCAAATCCCGCGCAGGAAAGAGTTGTCCGCGATGCCCTTCGTAATCAGTTGCCAGCTGGCTCCGTAGTCTCGAGTTCGGTAGAGATAAGGTGCCTGGTCGTCCAACCGGCTCCGATCGACAGCCGCATACGCAACCCCGGCATCAAAGTGCGAAGCTTCGAGGAACGAGATCTTGCTCCAAGCTGTCACGCCGGCGGGCGTCACGTCTTTCCAGGTCTTCCCGCCGTCGCGAGTCAGGTGAATGAGCCCGGTATCGCTTCCTGCCCAGATGGTGTCGCGATCGAGAGCCGATGGCGCAATCGTGAATACTACGCCATAGCCCCGTTGCTTCGCGTTCGCGGCCGTCGTTGGTCCTTCCGCTTTTTCTCCCGGTTGTTGTGTTGATCCGGTCAGATCGGGGCTGACGGTCTCCCAGTGCAGGCCGCCATCCACCGTTTTCATCACATACTGCGTTCCAAGGTACAGCGTTGTGGAGTCCGCGGGCGAAAATACCAGCACAGGAGTCCACGGGTCTCTATATTTCCGCTGATTGATCTCGGAGCCAAATGCCTGCACCGGCCAGGGAGTCACATCCTGGCTGAATCCAGTCAATCTGTTGAAGCGGGCGACTGTGCCGTAGGTTCCACTCAAATAAATGATGTTCGGATTCTGCGGATCCGGCGCAATGTATCCGCTCTCGCTTCCCCCCGCGGGAAACCAGTCCCGCGGAGTTATCTGGCCGTGATCGGTGCGGCTTGGCACGGCAGCGCTTCCACTATCCTGTTGCGCGCCGTACACGATGTAAGGAAATTGGTTGTCGGTAACCACATGATAGAGCTGCGCCGTCGGCTGGTTGTACCAGGTGCTCCAGGTCTGCCCGTGGTCAAGGCTGACGGTCGTCCCCTGATCCGTTCCAAGAACCATGCTGTTGGAATTCTTCGGATCGATCCAAATCTGGTGGTAATCGTCTCCGCCCGGCGCTCCGCGGAGAATCGAAATCGTTTTTCCCCCGTCGACGGATCGATAGAGGGCGACGTTTGGGACATAAATCACATCGCGATTCTGCGGGTCGACCGTGATTCCGTTGAAGTACCACCCACGGCTCGTGAGGCGCGCATCTGCGTTCTCCAAAGTCCAGGTATCGCCACCGTCGTCGGAGCGATACAATCCCGCCTTTTTTGCCTGAATCAGTGCGTAAACGCGTTTCCCATCTGCCGCAACGTCCACTCCAATTCGTCCCCAATCGCCTTCCGGCAGACCATTGCTCAGTCGAGACCACGTTTTCCCGCCATCTTGCGACCGGTACAGCCCGCCGCCGGTTCCGTCGATCGCAGCGTATGTACTCCACGGTGGCCGATGCGCATTCCACGCGCCGGCGAACAGCAGTTGCGGATTGTCCGCGCAGATCGCCAGGTCTGAAATCCCGATTTCCGGTCCTTTATCAAGGACCTTCGCCCAATGCTCTCCTCCATCCACCGATTTGTACACCCCGCGCTGTTCGTTTGGTCCAAACGCATGGCCCAGAGCGCCCACATAGACCACGTTCGGATCTCGCGGATCAATCACGATTCGGCTAATTTGGCGCGTATCCTCCAAGCCGACGTGCGTCCACGTGGCCCCACCATCTTTGGATTTGTATACCCCATTTCCGGAAGACAAGTCCGACCGAATATCAGACTCGCCTGTTCCTACGTAGATCGTCCTGAAGTCAGACGGTGCCACCGCGATGGCCCCGATCGATCCCACGCTCTCTTTGTCAAAGATTGGCTTCCAGACAGTTCCGGCATCCGTTGTCTTCCAGACGCCTCCATTGACAGCGCCAAAATAAAAAGTCGTCGAGTCGCCCGGGACTCCCGCGACCGCCACTACTCGACCTCCGCGAAATGGGCCAATGAGCCGCCATTTCAGGCCGTCCATGAGGTGGGGAGGAATTGACTGGGCAACTGCGGACCCCGCAATTAAAAGAACGAAGAGTGCGATCAAGCTCTGATGAAAACACAACCTAGGTTTGTCCAAAGAGTGGTCCCTCGCTGGCTAGCCAGTTTACCGGAAAACCCAACGTTAACGGCTTGTCTTGTCAGCTCGTCAGCAGTCCCCCAATTAGATATGTCGCCGTCGCCAGGCCGGAGCCTCTCGACAGACCGGCCGACGGCAACGTTCTGGTTTGCTGTTCACAGCCCATTAGCGATGTCGTCGTTGATTTGTGCGGTCAAAGAAACTGAATGGCGCAATGCAACAAATATTGAATACTCTTGACAGTATGCAACAGTTGTTGTATTTCCTGTGTGCGGGTTTTTGCTGTTGCCGCCTGTCCAAATCGTTTATGTGAGACCCGCAGGCGTCCACTCGAGTGAGTTCGGAATGCAGGACACCGGGCTGAGTCTTCATCCTATGTTGCTCCCATGGCCATGCTCGGAAACCATCTTGGCGGCGTGTGCCTACACCCGCACCGCTCGCACCTTGGCATTGTTGCGCCGAATTGACGAAGAGGACCGCGCCGACCAACGCTGGTGTTGGGCGCCGCCAAACGGTAAAGATTTGCGCCAGGGATGAGCGTGGCCTGCATTAGCAGCAAGGAGCAGCGTGGCAACATTCGAAAAAGGTGGGGTCTTCCAGGGCACCCATGCACCGGCCGTGGCGGCAGCCCAAATGCCGAATCAATTGCGCCGTATTCTCGGCTTGTGGGATCTGGTGCTGATGATTATCGGTACCGTTATAGGTTCTGGGATATTCCTGGTTCCCGGTCCAGTGCTGCGGGCAGTGGGAAACTCTGTACCGTTGGGACTATCCGTGTGGCTCGTCGGCGGGATCCTTTCGCTTCTCGGCGCACTAACCTACGGAGAATTGAGTTCCATGAAGCCGCAGGCGGGCGGCCTGTATGTTTACATCCGTGATTGCTTCGGGCCGTTCCCCGCATTTCTGTTCGGCTGGACGCTGTTCTTTGTGATCAGTTCGGGTTCGATCGCGACGCTGGCTGTGGCATTCGGCAACTACCTTGGCGAATTCGCGCAACTCTCTGCGTTCGCCACGAAGATCGTAGCGTTGCTTGTGATTCTGGTGATCACGGCGGTGAACGTGCGCGGCACTCGGCAAAGCGCCGACTTGCTGAACGTAACGACGGCCATAAAAGTTTCAGCGATCCTCTTGGTAAGCGCAGTACTGCTGTGGCAAGGAAGAAATCCAATCTTCTACGGCGGGAATATAACCGACCACCAATCAATGGGCGTGGCCGGTTTCGGCTTGGCAATGATCAGCGTGCTCTGGGCGTTCGAAGGATGGCAGTACGTTACCTATAGCGCCGGCGAAACGACTAATCCACAACGCACTTTTCCCCTGGCATTCTTGATTGGCTCAGCCGCGTTGATCGGCATTTATCTGTTTGCGAACCTTGGCTACCTTGCGGCCCTTGGCGCCTCAGGCGTGGCTGGTTCAACGCGGGTTGCGGCAACTGCCCTGAGTGTTGTCGTCAGCCAGGGTGCTGGTAAATTTGTCGCGATCGCAATCCTGATTTCGATGTTCAGCTCCGCCAATTCCATCATGCTGAATTCGCCTCGAGTCTATTACGCGATGGCCAATGACCGCCTTTTCTTCCGGTCTCTCTCGCAAGTTCATCCCCGATTTGGAACTCCCGCTTTGGCTGTTGGAGCAGCGGGAATTTGGTCCGCGGTCCTTGCCGTGAGCGGTACATTCGAACAACTTCTAACTTATGTTGTTTTCATTGGCTGGATTTTTTACGGCCTTGCCGCGGCCACCATCTTTATCTACCGCAAACGAGCCCCGGATGCTGTGCGGCCGTATCGTGTGCCCGCTTATCCGTGGACTCCGATCGCCTTCATTCTGGCGGCAACGGCACTGGTTGCCAACACTATAGCGGCGCAACCGGCTCGTGCCGGGATTGGTCTAGGAATCGTTTTTCTCGGTGCTCCCGCCTACGCCTACTGGCGGCGCATCGCAAAGTTGACCAGTGAGGAAAAGTCCGGGAATGTCTGAAGGAATTGCATCTGTGAAAGAGCCGGGCATCATGATCCGTCCCCTGCAAGAAGTGGAGGAGATGAGCATCTGTGTGGGCCTTCAACGGCGCGTCTGGGGCTACGCAGAGATCGACACTGTGCCCGACCAGATCTTCATCGTCGCGAGGGAAAGCGGCGGCCAGGTTTTGGCTGCGTTCCACGAAGACAAAGCGATTGGCTTCGCGCTGGCCTTTGCCGGAGTGCATGGCGGGAAAATTCATCTGCACTCGCACATGGTTGCTGTTTTACCTGAGTTTCAGGACCGTGGGGTGGGGCGCATGCTGAAGCTCGCTCAGCGCGATGATGCGATTTCGCGGGGAATCGATCTCATCGAGTGGACTTTCGACCCTCTCCAGCTGAAGAACGCCTACTTTAATCTGATGCGGCTGGGAGCCATCGTCCGCCGCTATATTCCAAACGCTTACGGCCGGACGTCGAGCCCTCTTCATGGTGGATTGCCGACGGATCGCCTGGTAGCGGAGTGGTGGGTTCGATCGGCGCGGGTTCAAGAACTGCTTGAAGGCAGGACGCCGGAATCAGGACCAGATCGCGTGCGCATCCGCATCCCAGTCGAAATCCGGCAAATCACCAGCACCAATCCGGTTGAAGCGGAGAGAATTCAATCCGGAGTTCGCTCGCAATTCGAACGGCACATCGCTGAGGGGTGCGCCGCCGTGGGATTTGAGTTTGACGCGGAGCAAGGAAGTTACGTTCTGGAGCCTTATGAGGATTGAATCCATAGCACTTCGTGAAATTCACATGCGGTTGAAATCGCCTTTTGAAACCAGTTTTGGTGTTGTGCAGGACCGCCGCATTCTTCTACTGGAGGCCGTCGCCGATGGAGTGAGCGGATGGGGTGAAGTCACCGCCGGTGAATCCCCGGCCTACAATGCGGAGACAACGGACACAGCGTGGCATGTGATTTCCGATTTCATCGCGCCCTCGCTCGTTGGGAAAACTCTGGCCACGGCGTCGGAGTTTCCCAGGCTGATGCATCAGATTCGCGGGCACGAGATGGCTAAGAGTGGGGTTGAGAATGCCCTTTGGGATGTTGAGGCCCAACTCAAGGGTGTCCCGCTCTATGAACTCTTGGGCGGAGCAGTCGAGGAAATTGCCGCCGGAGTCTCGCTTGGTATCCGGGAAAACCCGGAGTCTTTGGTCAAACGAGTGGGGGAAGAGCTTCAGAGCGGTTACCAGCGCGTCAAATTGAAAATAAAGCCGGGCAAAGATCTTGAATTTGTTGCGGCGGTTCGGAGGGAATTCCCAAAAATTCGCCTGTCTGTGGATGCGAATTCCGCATACATACTCGATGACGCCGCGCACCTGAAGAAACTTGATGAATTCAACTTGTTGATGATGGAACAGCCCTTGAGCTGGGACGATATTTATGGGCATTCCAAGCTTCAGGCGCAGATCCAGACGGCGATTTGTCTCGACGAGTGCATCTACAACACGAATCATGCTCTTGCGGCGATCGAAATGAAGGCTTGCCGGATTATCAACATTAAGCTCGGGCGCGTCGGCGGCCACACCGAAGCGCAGAAAATGCAAGCCGCATGTCTCGGGCGCAGAGTTCCGGTCTGGTGCGGGGGCATGCTGGAATCCGGGGTCGGCCGCGCACACAACATTGCCATGTCCACTCTTCCGGGCTTTACTTTGCCGGGCGACGTCTCAGCGAGCCATCGCTACTGGAACGAGGACATCATCGAACCCCCCGTGGAAGTCACCTCGAAGGGTACGATCCGCGTCCCGAACACGCCGGGCCTGGGCTATGCGATAAAGCGCGATCACATCGAAAAGATCACTGTGCGCCGCAACAACTGGACTGTGCGTTCCGCGGTGGGCTGAAACTTATTGCTACTTGCTGCTGAATCAAGTTGCGGAGTCAGGCAAAAGTGCGAGAGTTGGCAAGCGGGCGGACAAAAGTTTGAATGTTCGAAGCATTGGCAAATTGAACGCTGCAATCGAGCAAGCTCGATAATTTTACTGAGGAGCGTCGCATGAACAAGAATCACCGGGGTTGGCTTTTTTTCACAGGTTTGTTTGCCGTCGTTGTTGCTTGCTGGAACTATCCGGTGTTTCCGCAGTCCAATACGGCACAAGAACCGCGAATCAGTAAGCTCGCGGTGCTTTCGGAATCCGGTCACTCACGCACTGGCAACCAATACACTGCTGCCGATAGCGGCCGTGTGAGTTATGAACTTGGCTCCACGCAGAAGATTGCGAGCGGCAACGAATACGATGTGATCCTCAAGAATGGCTCGATCATGGATGGTTCCGGCAATCCGTGGGTGTCCGGCGACATAGCGATCCGCGGCGATCGCATCGCTGCGATCGGAAAACTTGATGGCGCGCACGCCAGGCGCGTGATTGACGCCAAGGGGTTGGTCATCTCGCCGGGATTTATTGACATGCTGGGGCAATCGGAAGCTTCACTTTTGATAGACAATCGCTCGATCAGCAAGCTGGCACAGGGCATCACCACAGAAATCACCGGTGAGGGCGGATCGATTGCACCGCAAACCAGCCTGACTCTTGCTCAACTGCAACCCGCTCTCGATCACTACAAGCTGAAGGTGGATTGGACCACCCTTGATGGTTATTTCAAGCGGCTGGAGCAACAAGGCACTCCGCTGAACATCGGCACTTACGTTGGCGCGGGCCAGGTACGCGAAGCTGTGCTTGGCGACGTGGATCGCGAGCCAACTCCGGCCGAAATGGAAAAAATGAAGGGGCTCGTGGACGAGGCCATGCAACAAGGTGCATTTGGGATTTCAACCGCGCTGATCTACCCCCCGGGACATTACGCCAAGACTGAGGAGCTGATTGAGCTGGCGAAAGTCGCGGCCAAATACGGCGGCATCTACGGATCGCATATGCGCAGCGAAGGGCAGACCGAACCGCAAGCGGTCGAAGAAGCGCTTCGCATCGGCCGAGAGGCGAATCTTCCGGTCGAAATTTTTCACCTGAAAGTTTCTGGCAAGACGCGCTGGGGCAATATGCCCAAAATTGTGGGGCAGATCCAGGCAGCGCGGGACTCCGGCCAGGATGTGACCGCGAACATGTATCCCTACATTGCCGGGGGAACCGCGCTGGCTTCCAGTCTTCCGCCGTGGGTCGCTGATGGAGGTTTGGAGAAACTTCTGGAGCGATTGCACGATCCCGCGACGCGGGCAAAGATTAAAACCGAAATGGCCTCCGATCACCCCAATTGGGAAAACATCTACTTCGACAGCGGAGAGGGAAGCGGAGTGCTGGTTTCCGGTGTGGTGAATCCCGAGTTGAAGCAATTTGACGGCAAGACTATCGCTGAGATTGCAGAGGCGCAGAAGAAAACGCAACTCGACGCCCTTTTCGATTTTGTCATCGCGGATAAGGGGCAGACGGGCGCGCTCTATTTCATGGCCGATGAAAATGATCTGATTTACGGATTAAAGCAGCCGTGGACGAGCCTTTGCCTGGATGCCGGCGAGATGTCGCTGGACGGCCCGTTGTACGAACGGCACTCGCACCCGCGCGCGTTCGGCGCGATGCCGCGCTTCCTCGGTCATTACGTCCGGGACCAGCACCTGTTGCCGCTGGAGCAGGGCATCCGCAAAATGACGTCGCTTCCCGCGCAACGCGAGCGCTTGCAGAACCGCGGGTTGCTCAAAGAAGGCTATTTTGCGGACATCACCGTCTTCGATGCCGCAACCATCCAGGATGTGGGCACGTATGCGGAGCCGTCTCAACTAGCCAAGGGCGTGAAATACGTATTCGTGAATGGACAATTGGAATTCGAGGACGGCAAACTCACCGGCCGCACCGCGGGGCGCGCGCTCAGGGGCCCCGGTTGGAAACAAGACATTCCTGTTCAGCCTTGAGCTAGCGACGCGGCATCATTTCCCGTATTCGGGAAGCTGCGTTTAGTTTTCAAAAGTTCTCTAACTATGTATTGGCAGCGCACGAGCGGTCTACCCCGCGCCTCAGAAGTTGGTTCTGAAGCTCAATAGCTTCCATGTGAAAAGGAACCACACAAGGGAGAGGCAAGCAAGCGCCAGGACAACGTCGTGCAGCTTGGCCCAGATCCAACGGCCGGAGGTGCGCCAACTGCGGACGGCGTTGAGGACAACGAAAATTGTGCCGAGGGCGCAGACGACTCCGAGAAGGCCGAAGATAATGATCCAGGGCGGGAGCGAGTTGAGGGCGGTGATGCTGTCGGTGGCAGAGATGGCGACAACCCAGCCGATGAACACCACGAGGAATAAGACGCATACGAGGCGAACGAGGAGGCGATGGCGGCGCTCGTCGGGATTCAATTCCAGCGGACGGCCGTAATGCTTGCGAATCATGGCACCGGCGGGCCAGAGCAAAACGGTGAGGATAACGACGACCAGGCCGAAGATCAGGAGGCCGAAGTTGAAGGGCTTGCTTTCGAGAAAGCCGACGCGCTGGAAGATGAAGAAGGGGTAGTCCATCTGGAATTGCCAGTTCCCTTCAGCATCCTTTTTGAAACCGACGAGATCCTGGCCGTGGACCTCGCGATAGAGGAAGGGCTGAATCTCTTCAAACTTTTTGGGCTCGCCGCTGGGTGCCTTCAGGTCAGCGACACTGATGGTGCCGTCGTCATTTGGAAAAACCTTGGTTTCCCCAACAAGAGTCAGCAAGTGGACAAAAGAGGAGTCGGAGCGCCGGCTGGCTTTGTAGAGGCCGGCGACAGCGGCGGCATCGGCCTTGGGATCATCCACTTTTCCGGCGGGGGGCGGAGTGTAGGGGAAATAGCGATCCAGGAATTTTTCAAACAGGATGGTGCGCGAACTGGCTTCGCCTTTACCGGCGCTGTTGTAGGAGACGAAGAAACCGACGTTCGAATCGAGAATCAGATGGAGGTCGCTGTGAAACAGTTCGGTGTCTCCGCCATGACCGATGATGCGATGGCCGTTGCGCGTCTCCTCGTAAAAGCCGTGGGCCATGCCGTTGAGGCGGTCGTCGGTGCCGAAGAGGCGGGAGTGCATAAGCTTGGCGGTTTCCGGCCGAAGGATTTGTTTGTCGCCGAACTTGCCGTCCTGGAGGTGGGCGATCATGAAATTGCACATGTCGAGAGCGGAGGTGGAGACGCTGCCGGCGGGAAACGCTTCGACGAATTCAAACGGCTGGGCCTTGGCCGAGGCTTTGCGATAGCCGTTGGACATGAGAGGCAAGAGATCGGCGGGAAGCGGCTGAACAAAGGTGGTGTGCTTCATGTCGAGAGGCGCGTAGATATGTTCGGCGACATATTGCGCGAAGGGCTCGCCAGAGACGCGCTGGACGATGTAGCCGGCGAGGGTGGTGGCGTAATTGGAATAAGCGGGAACGATGAAGGGCGGAAAGATGCGGTCTGGCATGTGGTTCTTAAGGTACTGATCGAGGGGAAAGAGATGCTGAGCATCGGCCACGAATAGGTCGCGGGCGGTCTCTTCGTAACCGGAAGTGTGAGTGAGAATATCGCGAAGTGTGATCGGCTTGCCGAATGCGGGAGGAATCGGGAAGTCGAGGTACTGGCTGACGTCCTTGTCGAGGTCCAGCTTTCCCTGCTCGACGAGTTGCATGACGGACGTCCAGGTGAAAAGTTTTGAGATGGAGCCCGGGCGGAAGAGAGTGGCGTCTGGGGTGACGGGCTTCCGCTTTTCCATGTCCGAGTAGCCGTAACCTTTGGCAAAGATGACATGGCCGTCCTTCACGACGGCGATCACCGCGCCGGCGATATTTTCGCGCTCAAGCTGCGAGGGCATCATGCCGTCGAGGAAGGCTTCCACATCAGAGCCTGTGAGATCGTGTGCGGGAGCGTGAGGAGTGAACGGTGCAGCGGCGACAGTGGACGCGTCCGAGGGTTTTTTAGGTTCCTGCTCTGCCTTTGTTGCTTTGCTTTGGCCAAAGGCAATGCAAACCGAAAGCAAAAAAATTACGGTAACTGCCAGACCTGGCAATTTGGCCTTCCGATAGAATCCGTTCATCGAACCTCCGTGGTCACATTCAGATATTTGCTTGCCATAGAAACAGGACCTTGCTGGTCCACCCGACTCGCGCAAGAGTAGAGTCAGCTGCTCTAAACATCGGCCAATCAAAATGTAAGCCGCAGGCCAATCTGTCCTTCGCGGCCCGGCAAATACGCGGCCGTGGAACCGAAGATGGGTTCGCCCGGCAGCCGGGGTGTGTTGTTCTGATTGAGGTTCACGGCGGCTGGATTCGCGGCGTTAAAGAGATTGAAAAACTCAAAGAGGGCCTGCAGCCGCACGCGATCACCAATCGCGAAGGTCTTAGCGACGCGCAGATCCATGTTCAGGAAATATGGCCCTGTGAAAGCGTTGCGGGCGGTCTTGAGATCGCGGCCGTCGAACGCCCCATTGCCGTCTTGATCGACGGGTGCAAGGGCATTTTGCGTGTAGTGAAAGCCACTCTGCACTCGGAAAAGGCTGCTGAACTGGATCTTCCAGGGCAGTTCAACAAGACCGTGCGCTTCAAAGGTGTGGCGTAAGGCAAAGTCGGAAGGTCCGCTATCCAAAGATGCGCCGTTGTAAAAGACACCTGCTTTCGGCACGTAGTTGCCATTACACGCAAAAAAGGAACTGGTTGCATTCGTCCCGCCCGGGCAGGTACCGCCCTTCGCGATGTTTCCCGGATCAGTTACAACGGGCGGAATACCGCGGAAGCTGTCCGTGGGGAATCCAGTGAAACCGCTAGTACCGTTAGTGGTGGTTCCGAGTGCCCCGGTGCCCAGATTATAGTTGAGTGCATCGTCGTGTTCGGAAACGTAAGCGTAGCTGCCGCCGATTGTAAAGCGGTGGCTCATGCGCTTTTCGAACGAGAGGATTCCGGCATCGTAAGTGCCGCCGTACCACGGTCCGTATCCATTCACTTGGGTAAGGCTGCCACCGGAATTGTCAATGCGCGCGGCAAAGGGAAGATTCGTTTCCCGAACCCCGAGGATGTTTATGATGTCCTTGTGATAGTAGTCCACCGAGATGACCCAATCGCTGCCAACTTGCCGTTGCACACCAAGGGTATAGCTGCGTGTGTAAGGAGTGGCGAAGCTCGGATCGATGGTTACTGGAAAGCTGCCGGGCTGGAAGACATTGAACGAGAGCGCACCGAACGGACCCCAGAACCAGAAATTGGACGGCATGCCTGTTGCTGCATCCGCTGCGGTGAGGAAAGCGCTGGGACTGAGACCGGAAAGCTGTTGGACATTGCCCTGGTTGACGGGGACATTAGCTGGAATCGGTGTACTGCCAATGCCATTCAGACGGTCTACGCCGAAGTAGGGAGATCCCGGCGGGTCAAACGGATACGGGCACGGCTGGCCGGCGATTTGTGCCTGAGTCTGCGTGGGCGAGAGGCACAGGCCAAATAAAGCGGGAGCAATCGTAGGTACGCCGTAGAACAGCCGAGGGAAGGAAAGAGGCTGGCTTACGCGGATATCCGCGCCGCCGAAGCCTGGGATATCGCGGGCGAGGCCTAGACGGAAATGGTCGTAAAACAGGCCAAAGCTGCCGCGCACAACGGTCTTCGGGGTAACCGACCAGGCAAAGCCGATGCGCGGAGAGATGTTGTCCTTCTTGTCGAACGCCGAATCGTAATCCCAACGGAGGCCGCCGTTGATAGTCAGGTTGTGCAGAAGTTTCCAGTCATCCTGTATCCATAAGCCCGTGTAGTTGTTGCGCAATTTGATTTGGTTGGCTTGCGGAGTAAGACCACCGGTAGTCAAAAGCAGGAAAAAGCCGGCGTCAATGGGTCCGAATTGCTCATAGTCAGCCTCCGTCGCAAAGAGCTGGTTTTGCTGGAGGTTGGCCTCTACGCCGTCGACGTGGGTGTGCTCGAAGTCCCAGCCGAACTTCAAAGAGTGGTGACTTATGGTTTTGGCCAGGCTTGCGTCGAAAGTGCCGTATTTTTGGTCCAATGTCGAGGGAGTGAAAAGAGCGCCGTAACTAAACGCGCCTTGATCGCCGAAAATGCCGCCTGTTGTGTAACTGCTGAAGAGATTGAAAGTGGTGTTGGGACCGGCCTGCGGGTGCGCCGGGCTGTTGAGAGTCGGCTCATCGCGATATTGACCTCGCACGGTGAGGATGTAAGGACTGGCCGAACTACCGAGAGTCATGGTATCGCTGAAACCCAGAAGAAGATTCCGGTCGCCGAGATTGGTGCGCGTAGAAGGCAGCGCAGTATACGCGGATAGCGGGTTGCTGCTGTTGATATGAGCGTTGGTGTAGTTCATCTGCTCGGTGAGATGGTGTACGCTGAGGACCTGATCAAATTTCACGAAGGCGCGCACCTCACGATCCGTTGTTGGCTCGTTGTAGATTTCTTCATTATTGATCAGGAACTGCGGCGTATTGGCTGGAGGGACAAAATTCAGCTGGCGATTTTCGTGAATGTTCTCCACCGATCCGAACCAAAATGCTTTGTCCCGCACCATGGCCCCGCCACCCGCCACGTCGTAGTCCCACCGAAGCAAGTAGGGCACGTTGCTCGTGCCGGGAATGTTGGCGCTGTCGAATGCGCTACTCCGGTAATACCCGGAGGCCAGACCGTGAATATCGTTGCTGCCGGACTTGGTGATGACGTTCACAACCCCGCCAGAGGCGTGGCCGAACTCCGCTTTGTATCCCGCGGTAATCACTTGGAATTCCGCGATGGTGTCCTGATTGAACTGTGCCGCGGGGCCGCCGCTGAGTTCGTTCTGGTTAGACAGGCCGTCAATGAGGAAACCGGTGTTGTTGGCGCGCTCGCCGAGCACCGGTGTTGCATTGTCATCATGGAGGTCCGCTTGCCGGTTGATGGCCACGCCCGGGACCAGTTGCATTAAGTCAAGATAGTTTCTGCCGTTAAGCGGCATTTGTTCGATCTGTTGCGGCATGATGGTCGAGCCTTCGGAGGAAGAGCTGGTTTCCAACAACGGGATCTCACCGGACACTTCCACCATCTGCTGCACGGTGCCGACCTCGAGGCTCCCGTTAATTTTGATCGTGCGGTTTAGGGTAATCTCCAGGTTATTGATCACTTGCGTCTTGAAGCCCTCGTGTGAAATCGTCAGGTTGTAAGTGCCCGCGGGGAGCGCGGCCATTTCGTAGGCTCCGGCCCCATTCGTGGTCGTTTTCTTGCTCACAACGAAGCTGACTCCGGCGATGCTGACCTCGGCTCCGGGGATAGGCAAGCCCTGACGATCCGTTACCACCCCCTCAATCGTGGACGTTGTCTGGGCAGAAGTGGGTCGCCCTGTCAGACAAAGGCCCAGCAACGCGAGTGACAGCACCAATCGAATAGCGATGGACACGGTTTTGGGTCGCATTCCTGCACTCATAACACCCCCTCAAAATTGGGCCGCCTGCATCTCACTCCAGACCTTCGTTTCCCTCGCTGTGGTTTTGATACCAGCGATGATCGGCGCGGTCTTCTTCTTCACTCCGCCGAAGCAATTTCAAAGCGCGCGAGGTCTGTGTATGCGCGCAAGCGATCAGAATGGCCCCGAGCAGCGAAATGGGCGCCACATAAGAGCCTCCAAACGACGGGCTGGCCACGGACGCGAAGCACGATTCGTCGCAGATCCGGGCGATCGGAGTTGTTTCGCTATCGGTGATCCCGAAGGTGCGGACACCCTGCTGGCGAGCGCGTTGCGTGGCTTCGACGGTGTCTCGCAAGCACTGGCCAAAGCTGATGGCGATCAGCAGATCGCGCGAGTTAAGCGTGCGCACGCGGCGCTGCACATTGCCGGTGCTGCCGACGGGAGCTTCGGCGGCAAAGCCCAGGGTCATCAATCCGTAAGCGAGATACCAGCTGAGCGCCGCGGCCAGATCAATGCCGATGATCAGGATGCGGCGCGCTCTCTTCACTTGCTTCGAAAGAGAGACGATGCGTGCCGAATCGACCGTAGACTGCAGCTCCTGAAGATTACGGAGATCAAGCTCCATGTTGTGGCGGACCCGGTCGGCCACCGTACGCTTTTCCTTGGAAGCAGCCTTTAGAACCGTGTAGGGCGTCAGGTGAGTAACAAAGTGGGTGCGAAGGTCGGCGAGGAACTCCGCGAATTTCCCGTAGCCGAGAGCTTGAATGGTGCGAACGATGGTGGCGGCATCCACCTGATAGCGTTTTGCGAGTTCGCGTGACGACAGATAGTAGGTGTCCTCCGGGTTCTCCAGAATCATCCGGACCAATTTGCGCCGGCTGGGATTGAGCTTGGACTGGGCGCTGGCAAAACGCTCTTCGAGAACCGAGAGAGTGCGGGAGCCGGCGCCTGCAAGATGATTATCGTTCGACTGGACCACGAGTTCCCCCGAATGCCGGGTGAGGAGCGCGACTTGTGCGGTTGCGGCAAGTCCCCGGTGTCGCTCTGAGCTGGCCGAGATCGGAAAGTTAACAAGGCAAATACAACGATTGTTGCAGGATGTCAAGAACTTTCAATATTTGTTGCACGCCCGCCCGAAGTTAGCTAGTATGCACGCCACCGGGAACATGGCATTGCAGCACGGTCGAAAACCAGAAGAGAGGAAGTGTTGCCGATGATGAGAGCCGCGAGTGTTCTTCGTTTGCGCGCGTGCCTGCTGGGTGCCGCGGCGTTTGTGGTGTCGTCCGGCGCGTTGAAGGCCCAGTCATTCACGGTGGAGCAAATCTTGGGCGCACCTTTTCCTTCGCAGTTGACCGCGGCGGAAACGGGGTCTCGCGCGGCGTGGGTTTTCAACGTGAAGGGTGCGCAGAACCTGTGGGTTGCAGACGGCCCGCGTTTTGAACCCCGGCAGGTGACGCACTACACGGGCGACACGGGACAACCGTTGGCTTCGCTGCGGATCGCGCCGGATGGAAAGACGCTGGTGTACGCACGTGGAACGGAGATCAACGGCGACGGCCGTGCTGCCAACCCGGCAACCGAAACACAACAGCCGAAGCAGCAGGTTTGGGCAATCGATGTGGACGGGGGCCGCGATCCTCGGCTGCTTGGTGAGATGGGTTGTGCGTCTGAAGGCTGCGAGGACATTCAAATTTCGCCCGACGGAAAGTGGGCGGTGTGGGCGACCAAGCAACAATTGTCAATCGCGCCGATTTCGGGCCCGGGCGCGGCAAAACAGTTGACGGATCTGCGCGGAAACATTAATTCGCCGCGATGGTCTCCGGATGGGAAGCGATTGGCCTTCAGCCTGGGCCGCAAAGACCATTCGTTCATCGTGATCGCGGACATGAAGGACGATTCGTTGCAGGCGCTGCATTATGTGGCCCCCAGCGTGGACCGCGATTTTGCTCCACATTGGTCGCCGGATGGGAATGCGATTGTTTATTTGAAGACCAATGGATTTGAGGCGAAGCGGCCGCTGATTCCGGAACGGCTGCAACCCTGGAGCATCTGCATCGCGGATGCTCGAACGTATAAGGCGCGGGAATTGTGGAAGAGCGGAAATGCTTCGCGGGACTCGCTGCCACACTTCGCCACGGAATCGCTGCAATTCGCCGCGGGGAACCGCGTGATTTTCGATTCAGAGGCGGACGGGTGGAATCATTTGTATTCGATTGCGGCGGGCGGAGGGGCGGCCACGCTGCTGACGCCCGGAGAATTTGATGTGGAAGAAGTAGGCTTGAGCGGCGACAAGAAGACCGTGTTGTTTTCTTCCAATCAGAACGATGTGGACCGTCGGCACTTATGGCGAGTGGACGCGGCAGGGGGCGCGGCTCCCGTGGCTCTGACCGCCGGCGAAACCATCGAGTGGGGCGCCGTGCAGACGGGCGACGGAAAAAATATCTTGTGCCTCGGATCTGCGGCGACGAGCCCCGCACAGGTCTACCGCGTTAGTTCGGGTGGGCGCGAATTGCTGGCGAAGAACCTGTTGCCGGCGGATTTTCCGGCCGCGCAACTGGTGGTTCCGCAGCAGGTGATATTCAAAAGCGATGACGGATTGACCATTCACGGGCAGCTCTTTGTTCCGAAAAATGCGAAGCAGCGCAATCCGGCCCTGATTTTTACGCATGGAGGCCCGTCACGCCAGATGTTGCTGGGCTTTCACTATATGGATTACTACCACAATGCCTATGCGGAGAATCAGTATCTGGCGAGCCTGGGATTCGTGGTGCTTTCCGTGAACTACCGTCTGGGCGTGATGTACGGCCACGATTTTCGCAGGCCGCCGCACAGCGTCTGGCGGGGAGCGAGCGAATATAAGGATGTGTTGGCGGGAGCAAAATATCTGGCGAGCTTGCCGAATGTCGATGCCCACCGCATCGGGCTGTGGGGCGGCTCTTATGGCGGATTCTTGACGGCGCTGGGACTCGCGCGCAATTCGGATATTTTTTCAGCCGGGGTGGATTTCCATGGCGTCCATGACTGGTCCGCTTTTCTTCCGGAGTGGGAGGAAGGCGCCACATCCGCGCCGGATTATCAGGAAGCGGTAAAGCTGGCGTGGGAATCGTCGCCAAATTCTTCCGTAGATAAATGGAAGTCACCCGTGCTGTTGATCCAGGGCGACGACGACCGCAACGTGCCGGAGAGCCAGACGGTTGATCTCGTCCAACGGCTTCGGGAACACAACGTGCCCGTGCAGCAGATTTTCATTCCCGACGAGATCCATGACTTCCTCCTGTGGAAGACCGTCGTGACGTGCTACAAAGCTACGGCGGAGTTTTTTCAAGCCCATTTAAGCGGCGGGCAATGATTTCTCGAAGGGGAGCGTTCTGATGAACATTGCTGGCAGATTATTTATGGTTTTTCTGATCGCGGGCGTTTCGAACGCAGCTGGCCAGGAAACCCAGGCGCCCGCAGCCCAGCCGATTTTTCAGTATCAGGAAGTCATGGTGCCGGTGCGCGATGGCGTGCGCCTTCAGACCGTGATTCTGGCTCCCACGAATGCCGCCAAGCCGCTTCCGATTTTATTCCGCCGTACTCCTTATGGTGTGCCGGAGAAAGCGCCGCAGCAGATGCCTGCTTCGATGAAGGAGCTGATGCAGGACGGATATATTTTCGTCGTCCAGAATCTGCGCGGGCGATTCAAGTCCGAGGGCGACTTCAAACTGTCGTCGCAAGTGGACTTGAAAGACCCGAAGGCCACGAACGAGACGACGGACGCCTATGACTCGATCGAATGGCTGGTAAAGAATGTGCCGAACAACAACGGAAAGGTGGGGATGTACGGCGTTTCCTATGATGGATTGACGACGGCCCTGGCGCTGCTGCATCCGCATCCTGCACTGAAGGCCATCAGCGAACAGGCTTCGCCCGTGGATCAGTGGATGAACGACGACTTTCACCGCTACGGTGCGCTGAGGGAGAGTTACGCGTTCGAGTACACGGTCATGGAGCAGTCCGATAAGAACAGCAACACACACTTTGATTTCGAGACGTATGACTCGTACGAGTGGTACCTCGCGCTGGGCCCGTTGTCCAATGTCAACGGCAAATACCTGCACGGAAAAATTCCTGTGTGGAACGACACGGTGGAGCACCCGGACTACGATGACTACTGGAAGAAAGAAGCGTGGGTGCGGCAACTGCACGATTCGCCCGTTCCAAACCTCAATGTCGCGGGATTCTGGGATCAGGAAGACCCGTGGGGGCCGTGGCAGATTTTTGAGCACTCGGGGGAGCACGACCCGGACCACAACAATTTCATGGTGGCGGGTCCGTGGTTTCACGGCGAGTGGCAATCCCCGAAAGGTGAATCGATCGGAATCATTCCCTTCGGCGGACACGAAACTGCGCGCGAGTTTCGCGAGACCATAGAGGCGCCGTTTTTTCGCTACTACCTGCACGGTGTTGGAGAAAAACCCGCGTGGAAGGCGAATATTTTCCAGAGCGGGTCCAACACGTGGCACACCTATGCGGCATGGCCTCCGAAAGAGGCAAAAGCGACGAAACTTTATTTTCATGCGGACGGCAGCTTGTCGTTCACGGAACCTGGAAAATCTGAGGGGGCGAAAGCGTTTCGTGAATATGTTTCCGACCCGGCCAACCCCGTGCCTTACCGGCAGCGTCCGGAATCGCCTACCTACCCGGCCGGCGACTGGCGGACATGGGAAGTGGCGGACCAGCGGTTCGTGGACCATCGTCCCGACGTGCTGAGTTATGTGAGCGCGCCACTGGAGCGCGACCTGGTGATTACCGGGGCGGTTTCCGCGGAGTTGTTTGCATCGACCACCGGAACCGATTGTGATTTCGTGGTGAAGCTGATCGACGTCTATCCGCAGGACGCGGAGAAGCCGGCGTGGAAACCCGAGGAAGGGCCGAAGCCCGGGCAATACGCGCAATCGCTGAATGGCTACGAACTGCCTGTGGCGATGGAAGTCCGGCGCGGACGCTACCTCAAGAGTTTCGAGAAGCCGGCCGCACTGGCGGCCAACGTGCCAATGAAATGGGAAGTGCCCCTCCGGAATCACGATCACGTTTTCCTGAAAGGCCACCGGATCATGGTGCAAGTGCAGTCGACATGGTTTCCGGTGATCGATCGCAATCCGCAGAAGTTTGTGCCGAGCATTTATAGGGCGCAGGCGGACGATTTTGTTCTAGCAACGCAGCGTGTTTATTCCACACAAGGGATGGAATCGTTTGTTGTGCTTCCGGTGATGCCGTAAAGAGTAGCCCGCAGGACCAGAAACATAGATAAGTCGCTCGAGGGGGCGCGCATGCCTGGACAAAATGGCTCGTGGCGGCAGATTGTAATTTACGTGCTGCTGGTTTTCGCGTTCAGCTCCGTGTTCTATTTTATGGCGCTGAGGGCCGACAACCTCGGCGGCGGCGCGGGAATGTACGTCCTGGGCCTGATGTGGTGCCCGGCGCTGGCGGCAATGGCCACGCTGAAAGCGAACGGAAGGAATTTGACGGAGTTGGGTTGGAAGTGGCCGGAGAAAAAGTACGCGCTCGGGAGTTGGCTGATTCCGCTGTGCTATGCCGCGGCCGCGTATTTGATTGTGTGGTGCGCGGGCCTGGGTGGATTCCCGAACCATGAATTCATGGACAAATTGGTTCAGGTGATGGGCCTGCACGCGTCGCCGGCGGTTTCCACGGTGATGTACGTGTTGCTGATAGGAAGCTTCGGACTGACCAAGAGTCTGGCTTCGGCGCTTGGCGAAGAGATCGGATGGCGCGGGTTTCTCGTGCCGCAGCTTTTCAAAAGCGTGGGATTTACCGGGACGGCTCTGATCAGCGGCGTGATTTGGTCCTGCTGGCACTATCCGCTGCTGATCTGGGGCCATTACAACGGGGGAGTTACCCCGACCTGGTATTCCCTGACCTGCTTCACGGTGATGGTGCTGGCAATCTCCGTTGTGTTCGCCTGGATGAGGCTAAGGTCCGGAAGCCTGTGGACGGGCGCGCTGCTGCATGCGAGCCACAATTTGTACGTGCAGGCGATTTTCACTCCGCTGACGCGCAACACAGGAAAGACCAGTTGGTTTATCGATGAATTTGGCGCGATCCTGCCGCTGGTGGCGGTGGTTCTCGCTATCTACCTTTGGACGCGACGTAACGAGCTGGATCAAACCGCATAAAGCATGGCCTTCGCATCCACAGACGTAAGGCGGACCTGGCCGCAGGAGAAACGGCAACGAGATCTTCACGGCGGGTAGTGGGGACCACCCGCCCAATCAATTCCTCTCAATTCACGCCGTGAGCGACTCGAGACATAGGTAACACTTTGTACCGGACACATGGGTAACACTTCTTCCTCTAGGGAGAGGAGGGAATGATGCCTTGGAAGGAGTGTTCGGTCATGGATGAAAGAATGCAGTTTGTTG